>ERZ1026860.41-NODE-41-length-89616-cov-20.291020_pt1 | contig 89616 bp, 89 predicted proteins | sample MGYA00380160_ERZ1026860 | MGnify/ENA primary metagenome ERZ1026860 (study PRJEB33269, sample SAMEA4719796) | human gut metagenome | biome: human-associated habitat; feature: organic feature; material: feces | place: Cameroon | collected 2013-10 ... | reverse complement strand
GGTTCATTGCTGTTTCAAAAAGTGTTCGATATAAACGGAGAGATCATCGGGGAATTTATGATTCATAATCTCTTTAGTCAGTGATCTGACAACTGTTTCCTCAAAAGCATTGAGTACTCCGGAATCGCTTCCTGCCAAATAGTACGATTGATCCAGTTGGTCGTTGACCTGCCGATGCTTTAGAATCATATCCTTCTGTTCCGCCACAGTCGGATGTACCACATGATGCAGGAATTCATGGATAACGGAATCTGTCCGGAATGCCCCGGAGGAGAAAACAAAGCAGTCTTCCGTCAGATGGTAGTCCGATGCATAAACGCATTTAACAGGATTGAGGCAGATCCGGATCTCCCGTACCGGGGGATGATACCGGCTGGTACAGATTTCTAGACATTCCTGAATCAAGTGCATCTCTTCCCGGTAAATCTTTTCCTGTCCAGCGATCCATTCTCCCTCCCATTCCAGGTATCCCGCAAAAGAGTTGTCTGATAGAACCGCAACAATCGCCCGGGGAAAACCTTCCAGCCAGCACCAAAGGGATTCGCCACGTTCGCTTTCCGAGATGTTTCCCGCAGTCAGGATCTTCCGGCGTAGCGTTTCAAAATCCTGAAAGCCGGTATTGTTGTCGTTGAGAAAAAAAGACGCCGATTCCATCATGAACGCACGTGGCCAGTAAGGATATACGTCGCAGGTGTCCTGCTTGGCTCCGGAAAAGAAAGTATCCTGATGTTTCCGGTTCCTATACTTCATAATATGCCGGATGTGTTCAGCAGAACGTTCCGGGATATAAAAGTCATACCCAGCCTGTAGTAACCCGTAATAGATTGCTGATATCTTTGGAAACTGGACGATCATATCAGTTTCCCATAGTTGAGTCAATTCAAATTCACTTTCCATAAAACAACTTCCGATTTGTTGCTCAATTTATGTATTCAAATTATACCATAAAACTTGTGAACAATTCTACCGCAACTTTGGAATATATGAGAAAAGTCCGAACAGTTTTCTGCCCGGACTTCCTCACTCAATCGTAAATCAATTCGATTTTCACAATTTCCTCTGCCTGTGCCTTGCAAGCGTTCATCTGCCGCACCCATTCCATTTGGTTTTCGGCTTTCAGTTGCTCGGTCACGCCGTTTTGCTCTGCCAGTGACCGCACGATCAGCTCCATGCGGTTTCGTGCCGCTTCGTCAATCTTAGCGCAATACTGTCTTACGTACACCCAGCTATAGCCGCACGCTTTTTGTTTCATTTTTGTTTTTATGCTTGAGGCTGAGAAGCATTCTTCTTGGCCTCTTCCTCCTCCAGCACCCGATAGGCCACCTTGCCCACCAGCGTCTTGGGCAGATCCGCCCGAAACTCTATGTCATAGGGCATGGCATACTTGGCAATATGCTTGCGGCAGTAGGCCATAATCTCTTCCTTGGTCTGATCGTTGGGTTCTACACCGGGCTTGAGCATGACAAAGGCTTTTACCTTCTGCATCCGATAGGGATCGGGCACCCCGATCACACAGCTCATATGCACTTTCTCATGAGCGTCCAGAATATTCTCCAGCTGTCCGGGATATACGTTGTAGCCGCTGGAAACAATCATCCGCTTACTGCGGCCACGGAAGTAGATAAAGCCCTCCTGATCCATAATACCCAGATCTCCCGTATATACCCAAGTAAGGCCGTCTGCATGCTGACGCAGAGTCACCGCTGTTTCCTGCGGATGACGGATATACTCCCGCATAACCGTGGGACCGGCCAGCAGGATCTCTCCTTCTTCACCATAGGGCAGTTCTTCTTCGGTGCCGGGTCGAACGATCTTGATATAGGTATCCGGGAACGGGACCCCGATGCTTCCTTCTTTGGAAAGGTTGGGCGGGGTCAGGCAGCAGGCCGTAACGGTTTCGGTAGTGCCGTACCCTTCCCGCACCTGAATGGTCGCTTTATGATCGTACAGGAAGGTATCAAATTTCTTTTTGAGCTCGGGAGAAAGGGAATCCCCACCGGAGAACACCCCCTTCAGACAGCTCAAATCCGCATTGCCCATGCTGGGAAGCCGCAGCAGCGCTTCATAAAGAGTGGGTACACCGGCAATGAAGTTGCAGCGATACTTGGTGATGAGCTTCGCATAGCTCTGAGCGGTAAACCGGGGCACCAGAATACACCGTCCGCCCTGAGAAAGCATTGTATGAATGCATACGCCCAGTCCAAAGCCATGGAACAGGGGCATGGCAGCCAGCATCTTGTCTCCGGGGCGGAACATGGGGTTGGCGGCAATGACCTGCTGGCCCAGAGCATTGAAGTTCTGGTTGGTCAGCAGAATGCCCTTGGTGGTGCCTGTCGTTCCGCCGGAATAAAGGATCACGGCAGGATCCTCCGCCTTGCGTTCCACCCGGTAGTTCCAGAAACAGGAGCGTCCCAAATGCATAAAGTCCCACCAGCGGATCACAGGCGCATCATCCGGGATCTTCTTGATCTTACGGCCTTCGGTAAGCATATAGCCCGCCCGCAGGGGCTGACTGAGCTCATCGGAGATGCTGGCAATGATAATATTCACTACAGGCGTGTTCTGACGGATAGCCTCGAACTTGTGGTAAAACTGATCCAGCGTAACTACGGTAACGCTCTGGCTCTCCTGCAGGTAAAACTCGATCTCCTTTTCCGCCGACAGCGGATGGATCATATTACACACAGCGCCGATCAGGTTCACTGCATAGAACATAAAGATAGCCTGAGGGCAATTGGGCATGGCAATAGTGACTCTGTCTCCATTGCGCACACCGATGGTGCGCAGCGAGCGGGCGCAGCGGTGAATCTCTTCCACCATGCGCTTATAGGTCGTGGAACGGCCCATAAAGTCAAAAGCTACTTGCCGGGGATACACCTCCGCAATACGCTCCACGGCGTCGAACATGGTGCCCTGGAAGTAATCCAGATGCATGGGGATCCCGCCCATAAAGCCTTCCCAGGGGGTCTTGCAGGTGGTGGTCTCGCTGGGCGCCCAGCGCCGGTTCAACTGCTGTTCCATTTTATCTGCTCCGTTCTTAGGATTATATCTGTAAAGCCCGATATATGTATCAGTATAACGTTTTTCCGCTCATTCGTCAACTTTTCCCAAAATCCACACTTTTGTGCTGCCGCAGAATATTCGAGACAGCATTCGGCTTTCTCCTTTCTTTTCTTTGGGCTGTCCGCGCCTGCACCGTCTTATGAAACGCCCGTTCAAAGCTATTTCCTGCAATAGAGCTTCCTTTTCCGCAATTTTGCTCAATGCTTCCCGCTTGCCAAATCGCCTTCATCTGCCCCACAGGCATAGAAAAAGGAGCTGCGCCGGCAGCTCCTTGGGTGTTATTCTTCGTCTTCGTCCTCTTCATCCTCATCCACGATCTCAAAGAGGCGATGCCTTTTCTTTTTGGGCTTGGGGGCTTCCTCTTCCCAGTCTTCATCCTCGTAATCGTCTTCGTCCTCATCATCGTCCCCCTCCAGCATACGCTTGAACCAGCCCTTTTTCTTGGGCTTTTCCGTTTCCTCGGAGCGGGCGGCCTTACGGCGTGCCGGGCGAACCGGTTCTTCCTCTTCTTCCTCCGGCTTTTCCACCAGCTTCAAAGCCGGCTGCACGGATTTGACCGGAGCAGACTGCTTAGCCTTTGCTTCCTGTGCGGCAGCGGCACGAGCCGTCTTTTCCCGCAGGATCTGCTGCGCCCGTTCGTCCGACATCTCCTGCGGGATGTTTCTGGGTTTGCTTTCAGGCAGAGGCTGGGCGTTCAGTTCTTCCCGGTTGCCGTTGAGCATCTTGATGTAGCCATTCATATACCGCTGCACATCCGCCAGAATATCGTCGGCATACTGCCGGGCTCCGGTGGTAATGGCTTCGGCATTCTCCGTAGCCTCCCGCTGGATGGTCTCTGCCCTGCGGACAGCTTCCTGATATACGGATTCCTGAGAAACCAGTGTTTCGTACTCTTCCACAGACTGGTTATAGACCTTTTCCGCAGCTTCCTGCGCCTGATTGGCCAAAGTCTCCGCTTCCTCTTTTGCCTGAGTCACCATCTCTTCCGCCTGTTCCCTGGCATCGGAAAGAATGGCCTCCTCCTGCGCGATGATGCCGCTGGCCCGGCGGATATCTTCGGGAATGGTGACCTTCAGGTCTCCCAGCAGATCGAGCAGCTCGTCGATCTCCACAACGTGCCGGTTATTGCCGCCCCCCAGCTTATACTTGGGGCTTTCGGTAAGTACCTGTTCGATATGGGAAAGAATACTGTAGATCTTCATGGATTGTGCGTTGCTCATTTTCTTGCCAACCTTTCAAGAATTTTCTCTTCGTTGCATGCGGGCACCAACCCGGCTATGCTGCCCCCCCAGTATGCGATCTCCTTCACATTGCTGGAAGAGAGAAAAGAGTGGGCGGGGCTTGACATAACATAAATAGTGCGTATGCAGGGATCCAGATGGCTGTTTACGGCATCGATCTGAAATTCGTATTCAAAATCCGAGGTGGCCCGCAGCCCACGGACGATAAAATTTGCGTTTACCGAACGGACATAGTCCACCAGCAGCCCTGTAAAGTGACCGCACCGTACATTGCGGAAGCCTTCCTGCTCCACCGCTTTTTGGAGCATCTCCATACGCTCCTCCACGGTAAAGCTGTATTGCTTGTTCTTGTTCAGCAGCACGGCCGCATACACCTGATCAAAAAGCTGAGAAGCGCTTTTAAGCACATCCAGATGTCCAATGGTAAAGGGATCAAAACTGCCGGGATACACACCGATTTTCATTCCTGCACCTCCTGGGTCTGTGTCTGCCAGATAAGCTCCGTTATTCCGCAGGTACCGTATCTGCGGGTCTTTCTGTATACATAAGGCCCGGGTTCCAGCCGCAGCGGTCTGTCAAAACCGTGTTCCAGAAACACTCTGCCCTCTGCAGAAAGCAGTCCCTCTCTGAAAATACATACTGCTGCCGCTTCAGACAGACCCGAGGCGTAAGGCGCATCCAGAAACGCCAGATCCGCCTGAAACCCCTTGTTTTTCAAGGCGGTCAGAGCGGCGGCGTAATCTGCGCAAAGCACCTCTACCGGCGGGATCAGCCCCAGTTTCTCTCCGTTCCTGCGGATAAGAGCAGCGCAGGCAGGATCATGATCCACGCAAACCACCCGGCTTGCCCCCCGGGAAGCGGCTTCCAGCCCCATGTTTCCCGAGCCGGAAAACAGATCCAGCACAACGGCCCCGGGCACCTGAAACTGGACGCTGCCGAACACTGCTTCCTTTACCCTGTCCAGCGTGGGACGGGTGGAAAGCCCTTTAGGGGCCTCAAAAATCCTGCCCCGGCAGGATCCGGCTATGATCCGCAAAACAGCCTCTCTTTCCTGCAGGGTCTGCAAAAAGACCACAAGACGTAGTTAAACGTTTTTATTGTAACATCCCCTGGTCAAAAGCACAAGTATTTTTGAACAAATTATTAACAAGATTTTGTCTTAAATTGCCAGCCGGCCTTTTGTCCTCGTCCATGCCTTCTTTCCGATATTGCCGGATAAAGTGCTTTTTAGCTTGTTTTCTCCTGTCATGACGCAAATAACCTCCTTGACAGGAAATTAGGCCGCGCCGCACGACTGGCCTGTATCGGCACACCGGGAAACTGCTGTCTGTATACAAAAGCCCATGTCCTGTTAGACGGTGCATTGAGTAAGGCTTGCAGCATACCATTAAACTTCCAATCAAAAGCCACATGGTGCGCCAACCGTATATCGCAATAAGGTCTCTGTATTTTAATATTGTTTAATGCATTATGGCAGTTTTTCTTCAACAGACCGCACCACTACAACAAAAGTGCCGGTTTATGAGTTGACGGCTTTCCTGCTGCAAAAACAGCATGGACGAAGTAAAACGTTGACAGATAAAAAAACAGCGGCCTATAAAACTTACAAGCCGCTGTTTCTGGTACCCCCTCAGGGATTCGAACCCTGGACACCCTGATTAAGAGTCAGGTGCTCTAGCCAGCTGAGCTAAGGAGGCATATGGAGCGGGAAACGGGGCTCGAACCCGCCACCTCGGCCTTGGCAAGGCCGCGCTCTACCAAATGAGCTATTCCCGCGGAACGAATTTTATTATACGCAGGGAACCGCCTTTTGTCAATGGGTTTTCTTCAACTTTTTTCATTGGACTTCCTTATTTTCTGCAAGTCGGCCGGAAGCTGCCTTGCAGAAAAGCGATTTTTGCCGTACAATACTGATAGTATGTACATTTACGGAAAGGAGCCCGCCCATGCTGGATACCCATATTCATTCCAACGTTTCCTTTGACGGCATATGCACCCGCCGGGATATGGCTCTGGCTTCCCTGAAAAAAGGGGTTTCTGGCCTGTGCTTTACGGACCATTATGATGTGGTAGACGGTTCCGGTGCTCTGGTGCCCGCATACGACTGGTATCCGGCCCGTCAGGCCCACCGGGAGGCCCTGGAAGCGCTCCCCGGAGACTTCACGCTCCTGTATGGTCTGGAGCTTGGAAATGTCACTGCCGATTTTGCTGCCGGAGACAAAGCCCTGCAGGAACCCGGACTGGATTTTGTGCTGGGCTCCATTCATAACGCAGGCCCCGCCTTTCACCGGCAGGATTACTATTTTGAGTGCTTCACCAGTCCGGAGCAGTGCTATACCTATCTGGATGAATATTTTACCCAGCTGGAAGCCCTGACTGCCTGGGGAAATTTTGATTCGCTGGCTCATATCCCCTATCCTCTCCGCTATATGCAGGAGCGGGATGGCCAGCCCGTATCCTTGGAACGGTACGCCGGGTGTATCGACGGGCTCTTGAGCGCCCTGATCCGCCGGGGACAGGCCCTGGAAGTAAATACCAACAAAACCACCCGGATCATGCCGGAATACGGCTGGCTTCTGGATCGGTACAAAAAGTTGGGCGGATCGCTGGTCACCGTTGGCACCGATGCCCACAACACACTGCAGGCCGGACAGGGACTGCAGGAAGCATATGCCCTGCTCCTGGCGCACGGCTTTGATTCCGTCACCTGCTTCATCCGCCGCAAACCCATGCAGATAAAGATAGCGGCGCTCCCCTCTGCCGTTCCAAAATACACCGCAAAATAATTGCCTGCGATCCGCCTGAAAATACGCACCCATAGTGCCGATCATTTGAGAAAATACCGAAAAAGCGCACAGCCCTGGCAAAAACTTTTTTGAAGGCTTGTACAACGGCGTGGGAAAAGATTTTTCAAATTCCCCTGTAGACGGGGCTTTTTTATGGGAATTTCGTGTGCAATTTCGTGTGCACAAACGAAGCCAACTATGTCCTGCCCAGGGCGAAATTGGCAAAAAAACGTCAAAAAGGGGTTAAAAACTAACGAAATACCGATAAAAAAGGTAAGAAAAAACGCCCAAATGGGCGTTTTTATTAGTTTGGAGCAGGTAACGGGACTCGAACCCGTGATCTCAGCTTGGAAGGCTAATGTGTTTCCGCTACACTATACCTGCCTGGTGCGGGCGAAGAGATTTGAACTCATACGCCGTGGGCACTGGAACCTAAATCCAGCGCGTCTGCCAATTCCGCCACGCCCGCTTGCTGCCTTATAGGGCAGAATGGTGACCCGTCGGGGATTCGAACCCCGGACACCTTGATTAAAAGTCAAGTGCTCTACCGACTGAGCTAACGGGTCACATGGCTGGGGTGGCGGGATTTGAACCTGCGCGTGCGAGAGTCAAAGTCTCGTGCCTTAACCGCTTGGCTACACCCCACTATAGAAAACGCGTCCGTCAAAATGGGGTGGATAGTGGGATTTGAACCCACGACCTCCAGAGCCACAATCTGGCATTCTAACCGGGCTGAACTATATCCACCATGTTTTTCACGGACGCTTTTCTCCCCTGACGAGAGCAACTGCCGCCCGCCAGAATCTTCTCCCGGCGGGCTGCGCTTGTGGCGCGCCTGCAGGGATTCGAACCCGGGACCTACGGCTTAGAAGGCCGTTGCTCTATCCTGCTGAGCTACAGGCGCATCAGGAGTTCCAGAAATAAATTTTAGCAACTAACGGCTGTAATGTCAACCGTTTTGTTAAAATTTCTTTCGGAAAAATTGCGGAGCGCCGTAAAACGCTTTTTCAGGCGTTCTTTCCGCAGCAGTTCTTATACTTTTTGCCGCTGCCGCAGGGGCAGGGATCGTTTCGGCCCACTTTATTCTGATTCACAAAGACCTTGCTGGCCCGGTATGCCTTGGTGATCTCGTGGCGTTTTTCTTCGGAAAGAACCTCATTCCATTCAGGCAGATTGAACAGCCAATCGGCCTTGGCTTCATGCATATTGTAATACAGCTTCTCAAAATCAAAATCCAGCGTGACTTCGCTGTCTTCGGTAAGCACTTCCAGGTCCTTCTCTCCGCTGGCGAAACTGGTATTTGCCCCATCCAGATAGCCTGCAAAGGTCACGGGATCCATTCCGAAGCCCTCGGCCAGCGCAGCTACGGTACCGGTGTAAGGCAGATCATGATCCTCCAGCACCTTGCGGTACACTTCTTTTTCCTGTTCAAAATATCCCTGCCAGAACTGCTGAAAATCGGGCTCGGACTGCTTGCGCTCGCACAGCGCTCTCCAATCGGCGTACAAACTCATGGTATTCTCCTTCTGTTTTCCGGGCTCCCGGCCCAAATCATTCTTTTCCGCCACGGATCCGTCTCCGGGCACCGCAGGCTATTTTAAGGCATATTTCTCTTGAATGCAAGCATTTTTTGCCACGGTGGCTGCAATATCCCGGTTCCAGAGCAGATAGGCCCCTTCCCCCGTGTCTTCATAGTACCGTTTGCGGTATCCCTGTTTTTCAAAGTCCAGGGAATAGTACAGATTCTGAGCTACGGTATTGGTTTCCCGCACCTCCAGCGTCATCTGGGAAGCCCCCCGCTTTTGAGCCTCCGCCATCATGGCAAAAAACAGGATACGCCCGTATCCCCGCCCCCGATATTCCGGCGCTACGGCGATGTTGGTCATATGACTCTCCTCATACAGCACCCACATACCCCCGTAAGCCGCCACGATCCCATCCTCTTCCAGCAGCAGATACCGGGCTACCCGGTTCTTCAGTTCTCCCATCAAAGATGCCTTGGACCAGGGAGTGCGGAAACTTTGCACCTCTATTTCATAGACCCGCTCTATATCCCTTTTTCCCATGGGCCGGATGCTCAATGCCATCGGTTCACCTCCGTTATGCCTGCTTTTTGTTCCGCTCCGCCTGAGAAGGCCGCAGATACAGGGGCCGTACTTCCTCCCCCAAAGGAGTACAAGCTATCCGCTCCGCTCCCAGCAAAGCCACCTCCAGAGCCCGTGGCAAAGCCTGTATATGGGAACATCCCTCCGGGAACCCGGTACCTACAAGCAAAGCATCCTCCGGTACCCGGGCAAGGAACTCCTCCGTCACACAGGCGCAGGGCGGGAGCAATGTCTCCCCTTCCGCTCCATAAAGAGCCCCATAGCCGTTTCCGTTTCTGGCATCTATATGGGCGCACACCGGCCTTTTTTTGTGCAGATGCGGGTAAGCCAGCACTTCCAGCGCATTTATGCCAGCCACAGGTATTCCCAGTGCATACCCCATGGCGTTGCCGTGACACACCCCGATGCGCACTCCCGTGAAGGAACCGGGGCCCACATCCACCGCCAGAGCCGTCAGCTCTCCTGGAGCAATCCCTTCCTCTTCCAACAATGCTGCCACGGCAGGCATGACCGTTTCCTCATGACGCAGGGGGCTTTCAATACATTTTTCTTTTACCGCTCCGTTCCGATACAAAGCTACGGAAGCCCGGATATCTGTAGTTTCCAATGCAAGCAGGATCATAACTGTCCCAAAGCCTCCTCATATTTTTCTCCCCGGGCAACGGCGCGCAGCTTTCTCGGTTCACTGCCGCTTCCCTGAAAATGCAGTTCCATCCGCCGGCAGGGCAGGGCTTCCTCCACCAGATTGGCCCATTCCACCAGCACAAAGGCATTTTCCCGCAGGTAGTCCTCAAAGCCGATGGCATACAGCTCCTCCGCACCGGAAAGCCGGTAGGCATCAAAATGATACAAAGGCGGCTGGGTATCGTAAGCCTGCAAAATGGTAAAAGTGGGACTTTGCAGACTTTCCAGTCCCAAAGCCTTTCCCACGCCCCGTGCAAAAACCGTTTTGCCCGCTCCCAGATCTCCATACAGAGCCACAAACGCTCCCTGCGGCAAGGCTTTCACCAGCTTTTCCCCCAAGGCCTGGCAATCCGCTTCCGTCTGCAGAAGAAAATCCTTTATCTTTGCATCCATCAGAACAGCTTGACCTCCAGCAGTTCGTTGGCAAAATCTCCATAGCGATCCTCCCGGATGGCCCGGCGGGCTTCTTCCATCAGCCGAATGGAGAAACGAATATTATGCATGGTGATCAGCGTGCCGGCCAGGATCTCCTCAGCCTTGATCAGATGGCGGATATAGGCCCGGGAGAAGTTTCTGCAGGCATAGCAATCGCACCCTTCTTCAATGGGGCCGAAGTCATGGGCATAGTTGTTGTTGCGCAGCTGCACCCGTCCCTGCCGGGTCAAAGCCAGGCCGTTCCGGGCCGCCCGGGTCTGCAGCACGCAGTCAAACATATCCACACCCCGCTTTATGCCCTCCAGCAGGCAATCGGGACTGCCCACACCCATGAGATACCGCGGCTTGTCCTCCGGCATATAAGGCCGGATCTCCTCCAGCATCCTGTACATAACATCCTTAGGTTCTCCTACGGACAATCCCCCTATACCGTAGCCGGGGAAGTCCATGGAGGCCAATGTCTTGGCGCTCTGTATACGCAGATCTCCGTACACGCACCCCTGCACGATGCCAAACAGGGCCTGATCCTCCCTGGTATGTGCTTCCCGGCAGCGCTCTGCCCAACGGTGTGTACGGTTCATGGCTCCTACGGCATAGCGGTAATCCGCCGTGCCCGGTGCACACTCGTCAAAGCACATGGCGATATCCGCCCCCAGCGCCTGCTCCACTTCCATGACACTTTCCGGTGTGAAAAAGTGCTTGCTGCCGTCTATATGAGAGCGGAAAAGAACACCGTCCTCCTTGATGTCCCCCTTACGGGCCAATGAAAAGACCTGAAAGCCGCCGCTGTCCGTAAGGATGGGCTTGTTCCAATGCATGAAGCTGTGAAGCCCCCCTGCCTCCTGCACCAGTGTGTGGCCGGGCCGCAGATATAAATGGTAGGTGTTGGAAAGGATAATGGAGGCGCCCGTTTCTTCCACATCCCGAGGCGTCATGGCCTTAACGGTGGCCTGCGTACCCACCGGCATATATACGGGGGTTTGAATATCCCCGTGGGGCGTGCGGAGCAGGCCCAGCCGGGCGCCGGTCTGTTTGTCTACATGCTCTACTTCAAAGGAAAGATATTTTGTTTTCATCTGTATATCCCCTCGTATCCGCTGCAAAAACGTTTTCTTTCAGAAATTCCGGCGGGCTTATTCTCCAGCCAGTTCCTCCGGACGCATATCTCCGATGAACATGGCGTCTCCGAAGGAAAAGAACCGATACCTTTCCTTCACGGCATGATGGTAGACCCGGAGCATCTCCTCCCTGGAACTCAGGGCGCTGACCAGCATCAGCAAAGTGCTCTCAGGGAGGTGGAAGTTGGTGATCAGGGCGTCCACCGCCTTGAACCGATAACCCGGCGTAATATAAATGCTGGTAAAACCGGATCCGGGCAGGATGCACCCATCCTCTGTTGCCACGCTTTCCAGCGTGCGCACGCTGGTGGTACCCACGCACACAATGCGGCCGCCATGCTTCCGCCGTTCATTGATAAGCGCCGCCGTTTCAGGCGTTACCTGATAAAACTCGGCGTGCATTTTGTGATCTTCTATATTTTCTTCCCCTACCGGCCGGAAGGTGCCCAGACCCACGTGCAGCAGCACATCGGCCACCGCTGTTCCCTTGGCACGGATGGCATCCAGAAGTTCCGGAGTAAAATGAAGCCCCGCCGTAGGCGCCGCCGCACTCCCCCGCTGACGGGCATATACCGTCTGATACCGTTCGGAATCTGCGGAGCGTTCCGTAATGTAAGGGGGCAGAGGCATTTCCCCGGCCTGATCCAATATCTCCTCAAAGATGCCTTCATACAAAAGCCGGACCATTTTGCCCCCTTCCATGGGAGCATCCCCCAGTATCTCGGCGGAAAGCCGGGGACTGATCACATATACGTGCCCCGCCTTGGCCCGCTTGGCCGGCCGGCACAGGCATTCCCAGGTATCGCCCTCCACCCGGCGCAGAAGCAGTATTTCCATCTTGCCCCCGGTCTCCTCCCGCAGGCCCATAAGCCGGGCGGGAATGACCCGGGTGGTGTTGCGCACCAGAACATCCTCCGGCCTGAGGCAGCGGAGAATATCTGTAAAGACACCATCTCGGATCCCTCCGGTAAGCCGGTCATAGAGCAGCAAACGGGAAGCACTGCGCACTGCCGCCGGAGTCTGGGCAATAAGTTCCTTGGGCAATTCATAATAAAAATCGCTGGTTTTCAAATCGTTACATCCCTTCGCCGCCATACCCGGCGGCCGATTTTGGTATAGTGCAAAATTCAACAAATACAGTATAGCCATTTCCCTGCAAAAAAGCAAGAAATTCCGTCTGCTGGACAAAAAGCCGCCTTCATGGTATCCTGATAAAAAACAAGGAGTTCCCGATTATGAAAAAGTTATCCCTCATACTGCTGGCTCTGCTGCTGTGCCTGAACACTGCCTGCGCCCAAACGCTCCCTGCCAAGGATCCTGCCCCGGTGGATACCTCGGAACCTTCCGCTGCCCCTACGGCGGAACCCACCGCCGAGCCTACCGCCGAACCGACTGCTGAACCTACGGCAGAGCCCATTCCGGAAGAGGCCATGCCCCTGGGCGCCGTCAGCGGAACGGAATATACAAACGAATACTTTGGTCTGAAGCTTACGCTGCCCAGCGCAAGCTGGATCTTTTATAACCAGGAACAGCTGAATGCCCTTAACGGTTCCACGCAGGCCATACTGGAAAAAGCCGATCTGGATGCATTTCTGGAAAAGGCCGGCAGCCTGATCATTGCCAGCGGATCCGATCTGACCACAGGAAACAGCTGCACCCTGTCTCTGACTCCGTCCGCAGGTGTAGGCGCTCTGATGACACCGGCGCTCCTGAAGCTTTCCATGGAAAATGCAGTGGAGCCTTTACGCCAGTCCTTTGTAAGCATGGGCTACACGGTAGACAGCGTACAGGTGGAGACCGCCCAGCTTATGGGGAAAACCGTACCCTGTATCCATCTTTCCGCCTCCGCCAACGGCAGCAGCCTCTTTGAGACTATTGTTATGGTACCCGGAACCGATTATCTGCTGTCCATCTCCATGGCCACCGTCGGAGAAAATCTTTCCGACAGCCTTCTGGATATGGTCACATCCCTGAACTGATATTTGCCGCTAAAAAAGGGCCTTCGGGCCCTTTATTATTTGCCTTATTCTTCCCGGGCGGTTTTCAGCAGGCCCCGGGCGTGCTCCAGTGCCGCCTCATCGCGAACGCTGCCCATGATCCGGGCCAGTTCCGCCGGACGCTCCTCCTCTGTCAGTTCTCTGGCCCGGGACACGGTCTTGTCCCCCAGAGTTTCCTTATGAATGAAGTACTGTCTGTCGGCATAAGCGGCGATCTGAGCCAGATGTGTCACACACAACACCTGATGGCTGCGGCTGAGCTGCCGCATCTTCTTGGCTACGGTGTGCGCAATGAGACCGGATATTCCCGTATCGATCTCATCGAAGATCAGAGTATCTATGGCATCCGCTTCCAGCAGCACCGCCTTAAAAGCCAGCATGATCCGGGATATCTCGCCGCCGGAAGCCACCTTCACCAAGGGCTTCTCTCCCTCCCCCCGGTTGGCAGAGAAAAGAAATTCCATGGCGTCCACGCCGTTCTCTCCCAGTTCTTCACAGGGCACGGCAGTAAACCCTGCCGTAAAGGAGGCATGCGCCATGCCCATATCCTGCAGGTTTTTCTCAATAACGGTTTTCAGCCGCTGCGCCGCTTCCCTTCGGCAGGCAGACAGAGCCAATGCTTCCCTTCGGAAGGCATCCACAGCCTCTTTCTCCTGCTTTTCCAGTTCAGCAAGAGTCTCTTCGCCCCCCAGCAGCGCCTGTTTTTCTTTTTCCAGGCCGTCCCTGTAGCGAAGGATCTCCGCAATGGAAACGCCATATTTACGCTTGAGTTCTTCTATCAGGAACAGGCGCCCTTCTATCTCTTCCAATGCACCGGGATCATAAGCCAACTCCCGCAAGGCATCCCGAAGGGTATAGGATACATCTTCCAAGGCATAATAAGCGCCTTCCGTCTGCTGGGCAGAGGCTTCATATTCCGCCCCGTATTCCTTCAGTGCGTTCAGACACCGGCTGGCTTCGCTGACACTGCCCAGAGCGCCGCTCTCGCCGTACAGAGCGTCATAGGCCCCCTGCAGATTCTCCTGCACCTGAGCAAAATTCTGCAATTTCCTGCGCTGCTGAAAGAGAGCTTCCTCCTCCCCGTCCGTCAGGGCTGCTCCGTTGATCTCTTTAAGCTCATAGTCAATGATTCCCAGCCGCCGGGCCCGTTCTCCCATGGCGCGTTGAAGCTTCTGCCGTTTTTCACGGGCGGCAAGAGCGGTCTCCCGCTGGCTGCGCATGCTTTGCAGCTGCTCCGCATCCCCGGCAAAAGCATCCAACAGCCCCAGATGCGTATCCGCATCCAGCAAAGACTGGTGTGCATGCTGGCCGTGCATATCTACCAGCAGCTCTCCCAGCTTTTTCATTTCCCCGGCTGTAACAAGGGTACCGTTGATTCGACACGCGTTCCGTCCGGACTGGTTCAGCTCCCGGTAGAGAACGGTCTCCTCTCCCTCATACAGTTCCCGTTCCTTAAGGAATGCGGCGGCGGGGCTGCCCTCCTTTATCCGGAACCAGCCTTCGGCAGAGGCTTTCTGCTCCCCGGTGCGGATGCTTTCCCGGCTGGCCCGTTCCCCCAGCACAAAGCCTACGGCCTCAATGAGGATGGATTTGCCCGCCCCCGTCTCTCCTGTAAGCGCAGAAAAACCCTCATGGAAGTTTATGGTCAAAGCATCCATGAGGGCGATATTGGTGACTACCAGCTTTTGCAGCATAGCGATAAATGCCTCTTTACTTCATCATCTTCTGGAACCGTTTGATGATCTCGGTGATATTTTTGCCTTCTCTGACAGCCACAAAAATGGTGTTGTCTCCGGCGATAGACCCGGCGATCTCCGGCCACTTCAGCGAATCAATGGCCTCTCCCGCAACGGAAGCGCTCCCCGCAATGGTCTTGATAACGATCAGGTTCCCGGCATTGGTGATGGATACCACACAGTTGGAAAACAGACGGATAAAGCGCTCCTGCAGATCGCTTTCAGCCTTCTCCACGGTAGCGTACTTATAATTGCCCTCGGGGGTGAGCACCTTGATCAGCCGCAGTTCCTTGATATCCCTGGATACCGTAGCCTGCGTTACCTGAAAGCCCTGCTCCCCCAGCAGGCGCGCCAGTTCCTCCTGTGTTTCCACATCCCGGGAGGTAATGATTTTGATGATCATTGCGTGTCGTTTTGTTTTCATAGATAAAGCCTCATACTCTCTTTATTTGGTTAAGTCAGCCGCTCGTGAATACGGCTGAACAGGTTGCTGCGTCCAAAGCGGATAAAGGATATGGATCGTTCCGATCCGGATATCTCCAGTACGCTGCCCGGATCCATGGGGGCCAAACGGCTGCCATCAGCCACAGCCACACAGGGATCATCGCTGTACAGCTCCACACGGCTCTGGAAAGGAGCCACTACCGGCCGCATATGCAGATTGTGAGGGCACACAGGCGTGACTACCAGCGCTTCCGTATTCCGGGTGAGCACCGGGCCGCCGCAGGAGAGGGAATACGCCGTACTGCCCGTAGGGCTGGACACGATGACTCCATCCCCGGAAACCACCCCCGCTTCCTCTCCGTCCAGACAAATATGAATGCGGGCTACCCCGGAAAGGGTGCGTTTATAGAGCAGCGCATCGTTCAGACAATACATGGGCGGTTCCCCCGTTTCCGAAGGAAAGCGGCACATGAGCAGCTGCCGGGCTTCCAGCGTATAGGCTCCCGTCTGTACGCTTTGCAGATCTTTTGCAAAAGTTTCCTCGGTGCTTTCCGTTAAAAAACCCACCGTGCCGCCGTGTACGCCCCACAGAGGCATCCCCGTACGCAGAGCCGCCGGAACCTGCCGCAGCAGGGAACCGTCGCCCCCCACCACCACAAGCATCCCTTCCGGCGCTTCTGCAGCTGTCAAAAGCGCTTCTTCCTTCAGCGGATGCACGGAAAAGCCTATGCTCTGCGCCATGTCCATCAGCCGCAGGCATGCCCGGCCAGATTCCGCCCGCTGGGGGTTCGCTGTAAAAAATAACTCCACGCTCAATGCACCCGAATGAATATACCGTTGTTATTATACATGCGCCCGATGAAAAGCGCAAGGCATTTATAAATATATTTTCAACTTTTTATGCAGGATTCATGGGCCTGCGCCACGATCTGCGCCGCCAGAAGAGAAAAGCTTTCCAGTGTAGCGGGGCTTTCATTCCCGGAATTTTCCAGATACAAAAGGAATTCTATATTTCCCTTTGGCCCCGTAATGGGTGAAAAGGAAAGATCACGCACCCAAAACCCAATATCTTGTGCGAATTGCATAATCATGGCACAAATCTGAGTATGCAGAGCCGCCTCCCTGACTACGCCGTTCTTGCCTACCTCTCCCTTGCCCGCTTCAAACTGAGGTTTGATAAGGGCCGCCACCTGCCCGCCTTCCTTCAGGCAGGCTTTCAGAGCAGGAAGGATCAGTTTCAGGGAAATAAATGAAACATCAATGGAGGCAAAGTCAAACAACCCCGGGAACCACCCCGGTTCCATATACCGGGCATTGGTGCGTTCCATGACCGTCACCCGCGGATCCTGCCGGAGCTTCCAGTCCAGCTGACCGTAGCCCACATCCATGGCCCACACATGGCGGGCGCCCTGTTGGAGCATGCAATCCGTAAAGCCTCCGGTGGAGGCACCCACATCCAGGCAGTCCTTATCCTTCAGATCGATGGAAAAGACCTGCACCGCCTTCTGGAGCTTCAATCCGCCCCGACTCACAAAGGGTACCGGATCCGAAAGCACCTCTACCTCCGCCTCCGGGCGGATCTCCTCTCCTGCCTTCCGGGCAGGCACCCCGTTTACACGTACCTCCCCGGCCAGTATCATGGCCCGCGCCTTTTCCCGGGAGGAGGCCAGACCCAGCTCCACCATACGCATATCCAGACGGATCTTTTCCATTGGTTTATCCTTTCCGGCTTAAAGCCTCCGCAACCGTGCGGACAGCATCTTTATCCAGTCCGCACCAGCGGCGCTGTTCTTCCACAGTGCCCTGGGGCACGGCAGCATCCCCCGTGTTGAGCAGGGTCACCTGGGCCTCTCTGCAAAAAGCGGCCACAGCCGGTCCCAATGCCGGGGCATTCTCTTCCACCACCAGTAATTGCCGCCCGGGTGTATCCAGCAGGCGAAGCATTTCTTCGTCCAGCGGTTTATAGAACCGAGCCTGAACCAGCCCGCATCCCAACCCTTCCAGCGCTCTGCGGCACAACGGCACCATGACCCCGGCGGCGATAACGGTAACTGCCGCAGGCGCCCTGAGTATCTTCCACTTTCCGTACTCCAGGTCGCTGACCGGATCCCCCTGGGGCAGCGTGCCCCGGTTATAGCGCAGGGCTGCCGGTTCTCCCCGCTGCAAAGCCATTTTCAGCATGGCAGGAATTTCGCTGAGAGTAGCCGGTGCATACACGCTCATATGGGGCATGGGGCATAGGAAAGCCGGGTCAAAAAGACCCTGATGCGTCTCTCCGTCCTCTCCTACCAGCCCCGCCCGGTCTACAGCCAGCACTACCGGGAGCTTCTGCAGGCATACATCGTGAAGGATGGTGTCTACGCTTCTTTGCAGAAAGGAGGAATACAAAGCCACCACAGGCTTCATGCCCTGGCAGGCCATGCCTGCCGCCATGGTCACGGCATGTTCTTCGGCAATGCCCACATCAAAGAACCGCTGCGGGTACGCTTTGGCAAAGGGCTTGAGTCCCGTTCCCGCCGGCATGGCGGCCGTAACGGCAATTATCTTCGGATCCTGTCCGCCCAGCTCCAGCATGGCCTGCCCAAAGACCCCCGAGCAGCTGAGCTTTCGGACGGCAGGTACCTCACCGGTGCTGACCTGAAAGGGCGAAATACCATGGAACTTTTCCGGATCCTCTTCAGAAAAGGCGTATCCCCGCCCTTTCTGCGTAATGGCATGCACCAGCACAGGCTTTTTCAGCGCTTTTGCTTCATCCAGCAGGCGAATAAGGGCATGCACATTATGTCCGTCAACAGGCCCCAGATAGGTAAATCCCATCTCTTCAAAAAACGTGTTGGTCAGGACAAACCGCTTGATGCGGTTTTTAAAGCTTTCCAGCCGCCTGGAAAAAAATCTGCCCAGCGGGCCCGTGTCCAGCGCCTTTACCACAAAACGCTTTACCCGGTTATAGCCCCGGCTGGAGCGAAGCATGCTCAGGTTCCGGCTCATTGCTCCCACATTGGGCGCAATGGACATTTCATTATCATTCAGAATCACTACCAGCGGCAGTTTGCTGTCTCCGGCATCGTCCAGCGCTTCATAGGCCAGCCCCCCTGTAAGCGCCCCATCCCCAATAAGAGCGGCGGCACAGCCCGTTTCTCCGTTAAGAGCCATGCCCCGGAGCATTCCCAGGGCGGCGGAAACGGAGGTACTGGCATGACCGGTATTGAAGCTGTCGTGTATACTTTCCTCCCGCTTGGGGAAGCCGGAGATCCCTCCAGCCTGACGCAGGGATGTACCAAAAGCCTCCCTGCGGCCTGTAAGAATCTTATGGGCATAGGCCTGATGCCCCACGTCAAAGACCAGCTTATCCCGGGGGCTCCGATAGACCCTGTGCATGGCTACGATGAGCTCCACGGCCCCCAGGCTGGAGGCCAGATGCCCGCCGGTTTTGGAAACGGTCTCCACCATGAACTCCCGCAGCTCAAAGCAAAGCCGGTCCAGTTCTTTTTCCGGCAGGGCCCACAGGTCTTCTATGGATTGGATATGCGGCAGGATACGATAGATCATTTCTCTCTGTTCACCATGGCGCAGGTCAATTCCCGCAAATAGTCTGCACCCGGGTTGTCATATCCCTCCAGACAGGCAAGGGCTTCCCGGGCATAGGCAAAAGCCTCCTCCTCTGCCTTTCTTCGGCCCAGCAGAGTCACATAGGTGAGTTTATGATCCCGGATATCCTTTTCTTCATCCAGCAGATCGTCCGTGATCTGAAACAGCAGCCCCACATTTCGGGCAAAGTTTTCCCAGCGGGGCAGATCTTCTTCTTTTTCCCCGGCGCAGCGAGCCCCCGCCAACACGGCGGCACGGAACAACGCTCCCGTTTTATATTCGTGGAGACGGTGCAGTGCAGGCAGATCCCCTGCCGTCACATTCAGATCCAGACTCTGGCCGCTGGCCATATCCATGGCTCCTCGGAATATCTCCCGGGCAGCCCGCTTATCCCCTTCATATTCCAGCAGCAGACAGCCGGCCAGGGTCAGAAGACCATCCCCCGCCAAAATGCCGTTGCCTTCGCCAAAATGGATATGATTGGCAGGCTTCCCCCGGCGCATGGTGTCGTTATCCATGGCAGGAAGGTCATCATGTATTAGAGAATAGGTATGCACCATCTCCAATGCGCAGGCCAGAGGCAAAGCCTCCTGCACGCTTCCTCCCAGAGTCTCGCATACCGCCAGACACAGGCAGGGCCGCACCCGCTTCCCTCCGGAAAGAAGGCTGTATGCCATGCTTTCCCGCAGCAGCGGCGCCAGGGGCTGCTGCTGCACATACTGACGCAAGGCGGTTTCGATGGATTCCAGATACCGATTCATCATGCTTCCTGTTCCAGCTTCTTCAGCCGCTCCTCAAAGTCTTTAAGCTCCCTGTCGCATTGCGCATACAGGTTCATGCCCTTATCATACAGACTCACCATCTCCTTAAGAGGTACGGCGCCGCTTTCCAGTTTTTCGATGAGCCCTTCCAGTTCCTTCATTTTATCTTCAAAGCTTTTGGCCGCCATGGGTATTCTCCTTTCCGGTAATGCAGGCGGAAGCTCTTCCGTCCGCCCAGTCAATGCTTACATTCTGTCCCGGCTGCACCTGCTTGGCAGAGGATACAAGCTTCCCTTTATCGTCCAGCACACAGGCATACCCCCGCTCCAGTATCCGCTGGGGCGCCGCCCCTTCCAGACGGAGTTTCATGGCTTCCAGGCCATGTCTTTTTATAAGGGCCGCTTGCTGCTGCTCCCGCAGCAGCGCTTCCCGATCCATATCCAGCTCCTGCCGCCGCTGCTCCAGGAGCATGGGCAGGCGGAGCATCCCCGGTCGTCCCTTCAGCCCTTCCAGCCTATGGCGCTTTCGGTCACAGCCGGCTTCCAAAGCCCGTCTAAGCCGCCCCAGAGCTTCTTCCAGCCGAGCCTGTATCTCCCGCTGCTCCGGTACCGCCAGTTCTGCAGCTGCAGAAGGTGTAGGCGCCCGCAGATCCGCCACAAAATCCGCAATGGAAAAATCTATTTCATGTCCCACTGCCGAGATCACCGGCAGAGAGCATTCGTGAATGGCTTGCGCCACCTCCGGTTCATTGAAGCACCACAGATCCTCCATGGAGCCCCCGCCCCGCCCCACTATGAGCACGTCGCATCTGTGTTCCGCATCGGCTTTTCGTATGGCGGCAGCGATCTCTTTGGCCGCCCGCTCTCCCTGTACGGAAGCAGGGTATAAGATAAGCGGCATGGAAGGAAACCGCCGGGCGGTAACGTTTCGAATATCTTCTATGGCGGCGCCGGTCTTACTGGTCACTACCCCTATACACCGGGGCAGCTTCGGAATGGGCTTTTTAATTGACGGATCCAGCCACCCCAAAGCCTCCAATTCCTGTTTATAGGCCATAAACCTGGCAAAAAGCTGCCCGTCCCCGGTCTTTTCCATGGAACGGACATTAAGCTGAAAGCTGCCATCCCGCTCATACAGCCCTGCGCTTCCATGAAGCTGCACCTGCATCCCATCTTTTGGGAAAAAGGTCAGCCGCAGAGCATTGGGTTTGAACATAATACAGCGGACAGCGGCTCTGTCGTCCTTCAGTGTAAAATACAGATGGCCGGAGATATGGCGCTTAAAGCCACTCATCTCTCCGTTCACCGTTACATCCTGCATGTTTTCATCTCCCGAAAGCATCAGGGATACATAAGTATTCAGTTCCCAAACGGAAAATACGGGTTTCAGCTCCACCCCAGGGCCTCCCTTCTCTCCCAGGCCAGGGCGGCAATACCCACAGCGTTATCGGACGAATACCGGCTCTGGCCAAAGTGCAGAGGCATGGAGCACCTTTGCGCCAACAGCTCCCGCAGCAACAGGCTGGAAGCCACTCCTCCGCACAAAAGAACAGGCCGCTGTCCATGACTTTGATATGCGTTGGCAAAAAGCTTTCCAAGGGTTCTGGCCAGCAGATCATATACGCCATAGGCTATCTCGTTCTTTTCCGCCCCTCCGGCCAACAGCCGCTGAGCCGCGCTCTCTCCACCGGAAAATGAGCAGTGGATCCCCCTGACGGAAGAAGGAATGCGAATATCTTTTTTCACTGCCTGCCGGGCCATGGCCTCCAGATGAGGCCCGCTGGGAAAGCCGCAGCCCAAGGCTACTCCTACACGATCCACCATTTGCCCGGCGTGAAGATCTTCCGATCTTCCCAGCAGGGTGATCTCATAATTCCGCTCTTTATGAGGCTTTACCAGCAGCAGATCCGAAGTGCCGCCGGAAATATGAAGAGCATAGAAGCTTTCTGCCGCAAACAGTTCCTCATTACCGATCAGCGCCGCCCGGATATGCCCGCTCTGGTGATCCAGTGGGATCAACGGCACTCCCAGCGCCGCTGCCAAAGCGCGAGCCTGCCCCGCTCCCGCCAGAAAGACCGGCATGTAAGAATCCTCTCCCTGTACGGGGGACATACTCACTCCCACAGCCTCTACCCGGCTTCCGGGCACGGCGGCAAACATTTCTTCCAGAACAGGCGGCAGCTGACGGACATGCAAAAAGAGCCCCTCGGACTGTCTCAGTCCCCGGCAGCCCTGCTCCACCGGGAGCAGTCGGCGGCCATCAAAGAGAGGCTCTCCTCCTCCAAAGCAGGCGGCGGAGGTGGTATAGCAGCTGGTATCGATGCCTACGGCGGTGCGCATTACTTACGCAGCTCCCTGGCAGCGGTGCCCAATATGCCGTTGATAAAGCTGTAAGATTTTTCCTCGCCATATCGCTTACTCAACTCCACGGCTTCGTTGATGGCGGCGCCTACGGGCACTTCCGGCAGATACAGCAGTTCAAACAGCCCCATGCGTAAGAGTGTCAGATCCACCTTGGCCAGCCGGTTCAGGTTCCAGCCCTTGGCATATCCGCCGATGAGCCCGTCCAGTTCTTCCCGGTGACGCTCCACGCCGAACACTTCGTTTTCCAGGAAGGTCTTGTCCTCATCGGAAAGCTCGTCCCTGGCCTGAGACTGTTCCAGCACCTCTTCCCAGGTGTCTTCGCCCCCCAAAGACCGTGCGAAGAGTATTTTCATGGCTACTTCCCGTGCTAAAGTACGATTCATGCTTACTCCTTCTTACCGAACAGTTGGGAGAAGAACCGGGAGACCTCCGGCCAGCCGCCCTTATCCAGCAGGTAGCCCATGCCTCCCGCCGCGCCTACCAGCACCAGCAGCAGCACCGTCTGCCAGAAGCCCAGGGCCAGTATCATGATCCCCACAATCAGGGCGCCCAGCACGCACAAGCAGGCCCAGCGATGCTCCTGAAACATCTTCACAATCCAGTCTTTCATCGTATATGTTGCTCCTTCGTTCTTATCCGGGTTACTTCACTCTGGGGGCATTGAGAGCCTTCTGCTCTCCGGCCTCTCCGGCAGCATTTTCTACCAATACGGCTATCTGATGCACCTGAACCCCGCACAAAGCCTCCACATGGGCCTTAAGGGCTCCCTGCAGGGAAGCGGTCAACGGTGCTACGGGAGTACCGGCCGCTACGGAAAGTTTCAAACCGATATCGATCTTATCTTCCGGAGCGCTGCTCACCCGGATGCGGCAGCCCTGCACCTCCGGCCGCTGCGCCACAAAAGCCCGCACGACCCCTTCCAGCGCTGCATAAGTCATATAGGAACCGCCCATCTCGGTGTTCTGCACCAGCACGCCGGCATCGGGCTTGTCCTTATGAAACACAACAAAAAACATCCTGACGGAAATGCCCACAAGAACCAAAGCCAGGATGCCGAAAAACAGCGCCGCCGAAGAGCCGAGATCCGTATGGATCCCCCAACCCAAAGCGATCAGCGCCAGTATGATCCCTGCCAGAACGGCGGCAATGCTCAGCAGCCCCAGCAGTATTTTATCAAAGAGCTTCATTTTCTTCTCCTATTCCGATAAGAACATATGTATCGTCCGGGGATATCCATGCATCGCAGTTTGCGCCTTGCCCGCTTTCAGGGCTGCCGCACAGCCGTCCCATGGCTGGATATCTCCGATACCTCCCATTCTGTCCCTTCTCCTTTCGCTATTTCCGGCAGCTGCTGCCGACTTTCCATCTTTTCCCTCAAACAGCATTCCAGGCAAAAGCACATCCGCAGACCTGCTTCCGGCAATGGCGGTTGCTTGTTCTCGCCACTGTCTCCCTTCGGCCCTATATCTGCACTCCTTTACAAATGCATTTTCCTGCTTTCGCCGTTGCTTTTTTGACAAGGGAGACCCCGCCGCAGCGGCAGCGGGGTCTCTTCCGCCTGTTACTTTACCCTGGGTGCGGGGGCTTCGGGAGCAGGGGCGGGAGCAGGCGCTTCCGCCTTCTTTTCGGGTTCAAAGAAGATGGCGTTTACAAACACGTTTACTTCCACTACCCGCAGACCGGTCATGGTCTCAATGGCATTCTTGACCTCCTGCTGGACCTTCTTGGCCACTTCCTGGATCCGGTAGCCATACTTGATGATCAGGCTCAGATCCACAGCGCACTCCTCGGTACCTACTTCCACCCGGATGCCCTTGGTATAGCTCTTCTTACCAAATTTCTCCGTGAGGCCCTCCATGGCCGTGCCGCTCATAGCATGCACGCCCTCCACATCGCCGGCCGCCAGAGAAGCGATAGTGGCCACCACATCCTCTGCAAAGACTACTTTGCCGCCCTGGGTGCTTTCCACATTGATCTCTTTCTCGTCCATTTTATAGCCTCCTTCTTGATATTTTGCGCATCATATACCGTAGTATATCAGCACTCGCAGAAAAAGGCAACCCTTTGCGCCCGCCCCCTGCGGGTTTCACATTTTTATTCCTTTTGGCGGGCTGCCGGGGTGGTTACTGTGCGGTGGACACCTTTATGTTCTGGGCGGATTCCCCGGTCTCCCGCAGCACGATGTCCAGTATCTGGGCCACCTGTTCATCGGTAAGGGTCTGGCCGTCCACAATGACGTTGACGGACCCCTTATGCATGGATACGATCACATTTTCAAACCCCTTGGCCCGAATGAGATTTTCGGAGTTGAGCTCCGCTTCCATGCAGGTAATCAGATCCAGCTTCTGCTTCTGAGCATCGGAAAGAGTGGCTTCATCCGCCCCCTGGGCCACAATGGCATCCAGATAAGCCAGTTCCTCTGTGCGCACGCTGTCCCGTTCCTCCCGGTATGCTTCAAAAAAGCTGGTTCCCGTCCCCAGAGAAGAAACGCTGGTCACCTTATCCTCTCCGGCGGCAGCCGCCTGTTTGGGCTGCCTGTTCATAACTACATTGGCCACCACTGCGCCCAGCAGCAGCACCCCCACCGCCGTAAGGGTAAGAGCCCGTCGGCTCAGCAGCCGCTTCCATTTTTCCAACGAAATCCGTTTCATATGCATCCTCCTTTATTGCCTTTTGCGGGACTTCTCTATAGTTTATGAGCCGTATCCCATTTCAAACACTTCTATAGCCTTTAAAGGTGCGCCGGTGACCGCCTGCACTGCCCGCTGCAAATCCAGCCGCACAGACGGATCCCCCGCTCCCTCCGCCACCACCAGCACCCCTCGAACCTGCGGCTCCTTTTCATACAGGACGATAGCCTCCTGCCCCTCCTCTCCCGTTACGGTGGCAGGCTGCACCGTTTCCCGCAGCTGCCTGGACAGGGGCGCCTCTCCGCTCTGGGTCTGAGTCAGGCTTTCATCCGTGGTGCTGACCGTAGCCGTAACTTTCTCCCCGCCGGTCTCGTAGGTGATGAGCACCCGTACCTGCCCGGCACCCCGAATGCGGCTTAAGGTCTGTTCCAGCCGTGCTTCCAGTGCCGGGGCTGTCATTCCCTGACCGGAAGTTTCTGCAACTTTGGTTTGCGTCTTTGCCGGATCCTTTCCCCAAGCCTGCCATGCATAGAGCCCCAGCAGCAGGACAAAAAGTCCGCCGTATACCAGCAATGTTCCTGCTTTTCCTCCGGGAAATATTTTTTCCAGCCTTTCCCGCAGAATTTGCAGCCGCTTTTTTTCCATATGCCTCCTTTCATCCCGTTCCCATACGCAGGAGCAGCCCTATTCCCAAGCTCAAGCTCAGCAGTGCCATCATTGCTTTGGCCCGCCGGGCAGTGGTCCCCTCTCCCAGAAGCATTCCCACCAGCAGGCAGAATACCCCCCAGGCCAACAGTCCGCGCAATGCGTCATCACCATCCTCCCATGCTCATAGCCGAACGGATGCATACCGCTCCCATAGCCGCTGCTGCGATCAGCAAACTTGCCAGCAGAGTAAGCATCCTGTGCAGGCTCTGACATACAGGCACCATGGCCCCGGCGCCCAGAGAGGAGGCAAACAGCGAAGCTGCCTTCACCGCCAAAGCCTGCAGCAGCAGCGACAGGGCAGGAGAAAGAATCACCAGTACCAGCAGCAGCACCGCCGTGGTGCCCAAACCGCTTTTTAGTGCCCCCAGACACCCCGCCACAGCCTCCATGGAATCGGATACCAGTCCGCCCAGGGCAGGGAGTGCACCCGCCGCCGCCCGCCCGGTTTTCAGCAGCAGCGCATCCGCCGTAGCCGCCCCCGTATTCAAAAGCCCGCTGACGGCCATATACAGCAGGCTCACCAGCCGGATACCGCCCCTGCATACGCCCTCCGTAAGTTGAGAAAGGCCGTAAAAAACTCCCTTCTCCCCGGCATCTGCCGTGCCCAGAACCCCGCCTGCCGCGATCAGGGGTACCATTCCCTTTTCCATGGCTCCCAGAATGGTGCCCAGCAGCACCTCTCCCGCGGCCCCCAAAGCCGCCGCCGTACCGGGGCTTCCCAGCAGAGTCAGGGCCGATAAAGACAGTGTCAGAGTGATCTTATACAGCGTGGTGATATCCCTCAGCGCCTGCCGGGCAGCAGTAACACTGCCCAGCAGCAGCAGCATAACCAGGGCGCAAAGCCCCAGCCGCATGCACACCGCCCCCGTGCGGCTGACCCCGCCTCTCTCTCCCGGAGAAAGAAGCCCCAGCAGACAGCCCCCCAGCAGCAGCACCGTAAACAACTGCAAACTCCCTTTGACCCCCGCCCGCAGAGCATTCAAGGCCTGCGCCCCCAGATCCCAGCCGGAACCGTCTCCTTCTGCCACTGCCAGTGCAAATTGTGAAGGAGTCATGGCTCCGGGGGGCAGTAAAGCGGAATGGGCACGGAAAAACTCATCCCAACCGGAAAGATCCAGCAGCTCCCAGAAGGAGCGGATATCCTCTCCCTCCCGCAAAAGCCAGACTACCTTCATAACGCTTCCTCCAGCAAGGATGTGCCCGCAGATAAAAGTGTCATGGCCAGAGGCAGCCCTTCGGCGCACAGCAGCACCCTGCCGCAAAGCTCCAGCTTCATGGCCAGTCCCCCGCTGCCCGCATCCCGGCAGGTCTGGGCCCCAAAGTCTGCCGCCAGTGAAATACCCGCCATGCGCAGCAGTGTTTTGCCGTATTCCCATGGGATCCCCCAGCGGCCGAAAAGTTCTGCCAGCCCCACATGCAGGGCTCCGGCAGGTTCCAGCAGGGCTCCCAGCAGCAGACAGCCCGTTACCAATCCCGCCAACAGGCCATACTCTTCCTTCAACTGTCCAAGGGTGCCTGCGGCCAGCGCTCCCAGCACCGCCGTCAGTACATAAGGTATGATCTTCACGCCGTACCTCCTCAATACAGGGAAAACACCTGCTGCACCTGCCGCATAAGATCCGTGAGCATGGAAAGAGCCAGCAGCATCCCCAATACCAGCCCCACCACCGCCGCCAACGTACCCAGATCCTCCCGGCCGCACTGTTTGAGCACACCCACCACCACCGCTACCAGAATCCCCAGCCCGGCCATTTTAAAAAGCATTTCTATCTGCATTCTTCAGATCAGCAGCAGTACGGCGCCGCACCCGCATACCAGCCCCAGGGCCCCATACAATTTTCCTTTTTGCACTGCCTCCTGCCGGGCCTGTTCCCGGCTCTGCTCCAGTTTCCGGCGCAATAGCCCCAGTTCCGCCAATAGCACTCCCCGGCCAGCCCGGCGGCACAGGCTCATGAAGGCACTTACCGCTTCTCGTTCCTCTCCGGTAAGCAGCGGATCCGACGCCCCGGTCTCCAGCGTGTGCAAAGCCTCCTGCGGAGGCAGCCGCCCGGCCCGCAGTTCCGGTTCCAAAGCGGCCGCTGCCTGTTCCAGCGTTTCCAGATGCCGGGCTCTGTCCTGCAAAAAGCCCCGCATCCGCAGCCCCAGCAGCAGAGGCAAAGCAAAGATACCGCCCAGCAGCAGACCTTTCATTCCTTCAGCTCCTTTCCCGTCCCGTCATAGACCCTTGGCATCTGCCCGGGAGCCTCCAGCCGCACATACCGTTCAAAAGCCCCTGCCGCCCACAGCTCCTGCAGCCCCCGCCGCCTGCAAAGGGTCTCCAGCCTGTCTCCATGGGCGGTACACAGCACCGTTACCCCCCGCCGCCGGGCTTCCAGTATTCCCCGGGCATCGGCAAACAGGTTCAGCTCGTCCGCCGCCAGGATCTCCGGACTCATGGTGGCCAGCAGCCGCAAAAGCCCCCCTTCCTTTTCCATACCGCCGAGCACATCCGTCCGGGGACCCAGGTCAAATCCTCTTTCCTCCATGGGGCTGCCGCTTACCTCAAAGCGTTCGTCATTCAGGCATACACGCTGCCCCCGTGCCCCGGCCTCTCCTTGGGAAACAAGGCGGATGATATCCCGCAGCAAGGTGGTCTTCCCGCCTCCCGGCACGGAAAACAGCAAAGTGGAAAGCAGTCTTTCTCTCTCCAGAAGCTTCGGCAGCAGAGAGCATGCACACCCCTTCACTTCCCGGCCCATGCGGATACAGAAGCCCGTTACGGGCCGCACCATCCCCTCCCGGCCGCTGACCCTTCCGGTGATCCCTACCCTGCACCCGGCGGGCAGTGTCACAAACCCGGCTCCCAGTTCCTTTTCCCAGGCATATACCGCCCGGCCGCAAAAAGCGCTCAAAAGGGGCTCCGTCTCTTCCGGCAGCAGCATTCCCCGGCCGTTAGGTCCGTAAAAAAGACGGCTTTCACCCGGAAGCACCACCTCCATAGGCTGATGCAGCCGCAGCCGCACCTCCCGAACCTGTCCCTCCGGCAAGGCCCGCAGGATTCGGGCTGGCTCCTCCGGAAGCAGGGGCAGCAGGATATTTTTCCATCCCGTTTGCATCCGGCGCCCTCCCTTCCCCGTCTGTATCGGCTTTGCTTTACTGTATGTATGGAGTCTCTTTTCCATGACAGCGGAAAAAGCCTCTTTGTGGACGAAGCATATTTCCACAGCCGAATTTCCAAAAGCGTCTTAACTGCATCGGCATGGTAGCATATGAATACCTTGAAAACGCCTGAGACTGCATGTGCTCCCGACCAGCTTGGCATTATGTGAAAAATAAAGAAGAGATCTTTCAAACGATGTGCTGCCCTCTATCTGCAGTTCATGAGATTGTTTGGCCCGTTTTTGCTCGCCGTCACGAAGGAAGCGCGGTCAAACATCCCAAACATACAAGGGAGCTGCGGCGATCCCTGATACTGCTGGTGCGTGCTTCCGCAGCCAGATCCATTTTCCATTTTGCTTTTATACAAAAATATCCCTCCCCGCACCATTGGGGAAGGATATTCTCTTCATCTTTTTATTTAAGCAAACGGAAAGCCAACCCTGTAGTACGCTCCCCGTCAAAGGGTTTCCCCTGCCTGTACAGCGCATAGATCTGCCGGCACTGTTCCGGAGTTTCTGTCGTAAAGTACAGAGTCTCAAAGTCAAAGGCAGGCCGTTCCCTGTCTCCCAAATACAGGGGCACACCATTATGCAGGGTGGTATACCGGCGGCCATGGCAAACAAGGGGAAAGCTTTTGCGTAGTCTGTCCGTGATCACCGGGTGCCCCTGGCAGCCCCCGCAGCCACCGGGCCCCTGCGCCGGACAGCAGCGGAAGTACATCAGCGGCAGATGCCCGTACGCCAGGATCCCCCGCTTTATGCTCCCCCCCAGTTTTGCCCCATGCTGCAGCGGCAGTTCCATGGACAGCGTCAGGCTTTTCAGACCCATCCCTTCATAAAGCAGAAGAGAATCGGTGTTGGTTATGTTCAGGGGGGCATCTCCATGTACCTCCAACCCCAGAGCAAGTGCCTGAGCCGCCGTACCCACATTCCCTGCGGCAACCGCCTTCAGCCCCTGTTCCTTCAAGACCAGCAGCCGGTTTTTCAACCGTTCCTCTTCCAAAGGCCACACCAATGCAGGCAGTTCCCCGATCACATCCTTTTCCAGCAGTTCCGGACACTTTTCCAGCACCTCCACAGGCAGCTGCACCCGAACCCCTTCCGGGAAAAATGCCTGTTCCTCCCGCTCAAACCGCAGCCGCAGCTCTCTCTTTCCGGGCAGACAGGGAGATACCGCCGTAACCTCACAGTCTTGCAGGGTATACGCCCGTCCCCGGCTTCGCAGGGTCAAAAGCCGTTCCAGCGCCTCCCGGCGCATATCGCTGATCTGGCTCCCGGCCAGCAGCGTCCCTTCCGGTAAGTCGATCTGCGCTTCCCGCAGATAAAAGGGCGTCCCTCCCGTCTTGCTCAGATTTCGCCGGGCCGTCTCTTTTGTCAGGGGGCTTCGGGCCGTCTGTTCCGGACGCTTTTCCAGCGTAACGGTGTTTTCTCCGTCCCCCACGGTCAGCGTCACTGCTTCTCCATGGGTTTTCAGGGTCATATCCACACCCACGCCGGGGAACTCCCTGCGGTACAGTCCCGCCATCTGCCCCAGTACATCCCGGCTCTCCCGGGCATCCGCTTCGGTACGCACGCCGAACATGCTCAAATTCCGTCGGCCCATCAGGTATCCGTCCGTAAAACCGCTGCGGGAAAATATTTTTTTCAGGCCCTCCATATCCGGCTGTTCTCCAGCCCGGGCCTGCCGGACAGCCGTAACAGCGGCGGCTACATACTCCGGCCGCTTCATGCGTCCCTCTATCTTCAGGGTGGTGACCCCCGCCTGCTCCAGTTCTTTTATGTGCGCCACAAAGGACAGGTCCTTCAAAGACAGGGCATACTCCCGTCCCCGGCACACAAAGTTCAGCCGGCAGGGTTGGGCGCACAGGCCGCGATTGCCGCTCCGTTCTCCCAGGGCGGCGCTCATATAGCACATGCCGGAAACGCTCATGCAATGAGCCCCATGCACGAAAGTTTCCAGACGGATATTCGTATTGTCATGGATATACTTTATCTCTTTTAACGAAAGTTCCCGGGCCAGCACCGCCTGAAAGAACCCCATTTCCTCCATTTTCTTTGCCCCGGCGGCATTGTGTATGGCCATCTGAGTGGAAGCGGACAGGGGCAGTTCCGGGCACAGCCGTTTCAAATAGGCGGCGGCTCCCATATCCTGAACGATAACGGCATCAGCCCCGGCCTCTATGACCTCCCGGGCCGTTTGCAAAAAGGCTTCCCGTTCCTCATCCCGAATAAGGGTATTCAAAGTCACATGAACCTCCACTCCCCGGCCGTGGCAATACTCTATCGCCGCTTTAAGTCCCCCGGGGCCAAAGTTCTCGGCATTGCGGCGGGCATTGAAAGCCCCCGCCCCCAGATAAACGGCATCGGCGCCGCTGCGCACAGCGGCTGCCAGGGAATCGGCGTTGCCCGCCGGAGCCAGGATCTGCATCATGGATAACCTCTCTTAAAAGCACATTTAAGGATATTATAAGACAGTATACCACATTCTGCCGCAATTTTCATTGCAATATCCCGGGTTTCTGGTATACTGAATGCATAAGTTTGAATTGAGGACAGATATGGAACAAAAAGAACAAACAAAACGAAAGCGCCGCTTGGGGGATCGCAGCGACGGCCGCCTGGTGCGCACCCTGCCCCCCATGGCTCAGGTTTCCCCATATATCATGCCCACCCGGGCTGCAGCCAGCAACTATTTCAAAGACGCCATCGAAATCACCGAAATAGAGAAGTACATCCGCAAAAAACGCAAAGAGGGGCTTACCGGCTTCGGGATCATGCATGTGATCATTGCCGCCTATGTTCGGGCCGTATCCCAGCGGCCTGCCATTAACCGTTTTCTTTCCGGGCAGCATATATATGCCCGGGACGAGCATATAGAAGTTTCTCTGGTCGTAAAAAAGGAGATGACCAACGAAGCGCCGGATACCTGCGTCAAGGCTTTTCTTTCTGCCCGGGATACCGCCAACGAGGTATACGAAAAGATGAACACATTGGTTTCGGCCAACAAGGGCGCGCAGGATCTGGACAGTGGTTTTGATGATCTGGCCAAGTTTATCAGCTCCATCCCCGGTGTTTTTCTGAAGTTTGTGGTATGGCTGCTCAATCTTCTGGATTATTTTGGCCTGCTGCCCCGAAAGCTGACCAAGCTGAGCCCCTTCCACGCTTCGTTCTTTATTACCTCCATGGGTTCGCTGGGGATCCCTCCCATTTACCACCACCTGTACAACTTCGGCAACATCCCCATCTTTGTGGCCTTTGGAGCCAAACGCAAGCAATATGAACTGCGCAAGGATGGTTCCGTAGCCGAACGCAAGTATGTGGATTACACCGTAGTCACAGACGAACGTATCTGTGACGGGTTTTATTATGCCTCCGCCTTCAAACTCATGCGGAGCTACTTTAAGAACCCTTACATTCTGGACGAGCCTGTAGAAAGCATCGTCCCGGATATAGACTGATCCCATGGATAGAGGAAGCAGGAAAATGCTCCAGCGGGGGCTGAGATACCTGATTCCTCTTTTGTTATGCCTGCTGTTTGTGCTGCTCAGCTTTCTTTCCCCCCGTGAAGAACGGGCCGCCGCCTCCGGCAGAGAGAATGCACCGCCCCCGGCCGTCCCTTTTACCAAACAGGCGGCAGAAAATTATCTTGCGCTCAGCGGCTTTGCCTTGAAAACCGACGGTACCCTGCTGTATGCAGGGACCATTCCTGCCGGAACCCTGCGTTTAGAAGAAGGGGAAGGAGGCATTCTGCGCTCCCTTTCTTATGAAATGGAATGTGTGGGGGATCTGGCCGGTTTGGAGAACACGCCCAACTACCAACGGTATCTGACCGCCGCCGAGCAGGATAAGACCATTGTCAAAGGCGTCTACCGGGCGTTGTTCAGTGCGCTGGAAGCTTCCGTTTCCATGCGCTCCACGCAAAAAAGCACCAGTGAAAAAAAGCTCCTTTCCTGTCTGGAGAAGGAACGCACTGCCGCTTATACCGGCGGAGGATGGGCCTTTTCCTTTGCTTCCACAGATAAGGGATATATCCGCACCCTGACCTTTTCCATGGCGCCGGAAGGATAGCCTCCACTGCCGCCATCGCATAAAAAAGAGACGGAGTACCGTCTCTTTTTTATAAACTGTGTTTTATGAAACCGAATAAAGCGGCTGCCTTAGTTCAGGGTCTCCTTCAGGGACTTGCCGGGCTTGAAAGAGGGAGCCTTGGAAGCCTTGATGTCGATGACTTCGCCGGTCATGGGATTGTGGCCCTTGCGAGCGGGACGCTCTTTGGCTTCGAAGGAGCCAAAGCCAACCAGAGATACTTTATCACCGTTGCGAAGGGTATCCATGATAGTGTCCAGCATGGTGTTGACGACATTGTCCACATCCTTGCGGGAGAGGTTGGTCTTTTCTGCGACGGCGGCGATCAATTCTGCTTTATTCATGAGTTTCCTCCAGATCAGATATTTTTTGCAAATTTTGCGAACGGAATTTATTGTAGCAGTCCGTGCCTTCAAAATCAAGTACTTTTCGGTTATTTTTCAGATTTTCTCCAAAGCCTTTGCATTTTCCCACAGGGCATCCTGTTCCGGCAGCGAGAGGGTTTCCAGCTCCCGGCCGGATTGCCGGGCCAGCTGCTCCATCTTTTCAAACCGGCGGATGAACTTGTCCCCGGCCAGCTGAGCCGTCTCCTCGCAGTCCATCCCCAGCAGACGGCATACGTTGATACAGGCAAAGAACAGATCGCCCATCTCCTTCTGCACCTGTTCTCCCTTTTCCATGGCCTCTTTGAGTTCTGCCGTTTCCTCCGGGATCTTGAAAAAAGCTTCCCGGGCATCCGCATAGTCAAACCCGGCCTTTCTGGCCTTTGCCTGGATCTTCTGGCCCCGCAGCAGAGCCGGAAAGCTTCTTGGCACGCTTTTGAGGGTGTCTGTATAAGTAGTCTGTCCCTTTTCCGCCCGCTTTAATACATCCCAGTTGGCAAGCACCTCCTGAGAATCTTTTGCGGTCCCTCCTGCAAACACATGAGGATGCCGGTAAATGAGCTTCTGCACCAGTCCGGTAGTCACATCCAGATCCGTATAGTCCCCGGTCTCCTCTCCCAGCAGGCTGTGGAACAGCACCAGCATGAGCACATCTCCCAGTTCTTCTACCATATGGACGTCGTCCGCTTCCCGGATGGCATCCATAAGCTCATAGCATTCCTCCCGCAGGGCCAGACGCAGGCTTTCGTGGGTCTGTTCCCTGTCCCAGGGACATCCGCCGGGAGCCCGCAGCCGCCGGAGCACCCGAAGGGCGTCCATATATCCATACCGGTTTTTCTTTTCAAAGGGCAGCGGCGGAAGCATAACCACCGTGGAAGAAAAGTATCCTTTCTGCCTGTCCAGCGCATACAGCGGAATCTGCATGTGTTCATATGCCCCGTCGTGAGACTGAACCGCCAGCGTCACAGGCCATTCATCCGGGTAAAACTCCTGCAGACGGTTCTTTACTTCCCCTGCCAGCAGCAAACTGTCCAGTTCATCTATAAACAAGGGCAGATCCGTATCAGGTCTTTCCTGCAAACCGTTGGCATGAACGAACACGCCTTCCTGTGCTTCCGGGAAGGCAGCCTGTATAAAGCTCACGCCCCCCAGCAGCTTCAGTTCCATCCCTTTTTCCCGGCAGGCTTTTTCTATGGCAGGCAGCTGCGCACCGCAGCCGCCGCCCATGACGGCATAGACACCGCCCGCCCCCTCCGTAAGCCTTTGGGCAATGGAAAGATTGAGTGCATCAAAATCCTCCGCCTGTTCATACAGATCGTCCATAGATATAAATGTCAGCCCTGCTTCCAGCACAGGTGCGGCGCTGGGATGCCGGGTCGTTTGCAAAAAAAGCCTGTCCGCTCCCTGGATCGCCTGCCAGGCGGCCCTGGTCATGGTTTGGGGCGTGGAAAGCGGCGCAATGATCAGTTTTGACATGGAATCACCTCACAAGTTTTCTCATTCGGGCGCTGGCCAGAAGCCTGCGTCCACCGGGGATATAGGTCAGTTCCTCCGCTGTAAACATCCTGAGGATCAATACCAGCGCTCCGTACAGAAGCATGCCCAGCAGCACCGCCAGCAGGGTGGCTATGGAGCCCGGATGAATATAGCTGAACAGATTGTACAGTAAATATACGCTGGCTCCCATCAGAGCGGATGCATACAAGGGCTTGAAGAAGGTATTCACCGGCTCCGGTTTCATGCCCGTGCACCGCAGCAGCACTACAGTATCCAGTATGCCCGCTACGGCATAGCAGATCACATTGGAAATAGAAGCACCCAATATGTTCAAAGAAGGGATCGAAAGCAGAAAGTAATTGGAAACCACCTTGGCCACACCCCCCAGCAGCAGGGTATACACAGGAACACGATGCCGGCCAATACCCTGCAGAGCCCCTGTGACTGTCTGCACCAGAGAGATAAACACCACCGTCAGGGACGCTACCCGCATGATCCTGGCGGCAATGGCCAGAGATTCGCTTGTAATGGAACGGAAGAGCATCCGGATCACCGGCCCGCCCAATACAAACAGTCCGGCAGCACAGGGAAGCCCGATAACCATGGATAACTTCAGTCCCAGCCCGGCAGCCCGGCGGACCCCCGCTTCGTCATGAGAAGACCGGGCCGCAGAAATGGCCGGTACCAGAGACATGGCAAGCGCAGTGGTCAAAGAAGCCGGCAGATTGATAAGGGAACGCACATTGCTGCTCAAAGCCACATAAGCCTGGTTCACGGCGGCTTCGTCCATATACTTTCCCATAAGGGAGAAAATCATTTTCACATCCAGAATGCCCGTCAGGGGAATAATGGAAGCCCCCAGCGTAATGGGGATGGCAATGCGCATAAGGGTGGAAAGAATGTGCCTGGATCTTTTCGGCTTTTTTCTGGATCCCCGGGGCATGTACAGCTTCCGATTTTTAAAGCGGAATGCCATGACTACTCCCAGTGCCATGGCTTCGGAAACCGTAACACCCAGCAGCAGCCCCGCCGCCCCATATTGAGGCCCTTTGGGGATCCAAAGCCGGGCAAGCACCAGCCCTACGGCGCATTTGACCACCTGCTCGGCAATCTGTGAAAGTCCTGTACCGGTCATATGCTGCATTCCCTGCAGATACCCCCGGTAAGCGCACATAACGGAAACGAAGAACAGCGCCGGCGCCAGTGCCCGGAAGGGCAGCACATAGGTGGCATCCTTGCCGATAAAATGTACGGAGAACCACTCCGCTCCAAAGAAAAGCACGGCGGTGGTAACAAGGCCGATGGCGCTCAGCAGCGCCAAAGACCGGTGCAGCACCAGCCGGGCCCCTGCCCAATCCCCCCGGGCAGTGCGCTCGGAGACCATCCGGGAGATGGCCGTGGGCACCCCGGAGGAGGAAACGATCAGCAGCCAGGAATAAAAGGGGAACACGGCCTCATAATAGACCATGCCCTCCACATGCAGGATGTTATAGGCCCAGATGCGGATCAATACGCCGATGACCTTACACAGGATCCCCGCCGCCCCCAGAATGGCCGCACCCAAGACAAAAGAAGACTTTTCGTTTTTGCTCATATTTATGTAGTATATCACCCCGCCGTACCTCTGGCAACGGAGGATGTCCCCTCCAACGGGGATTTTTTATCTTTTTTCACGGCTCATACAGCATGGCTTCCACCAGAATGCGCCGGTTAGCCCTGTATATTTCCGGAAATTGCGAAAGCGGCAGCGGGTTCATTCCCTTTCCCGCTTCCACGGTGCAGCCGGGCTTCCGATAGGTATCTATAAACCAGTCCTTATAGCCGGCATTGGAGCTTTCCTCCGGCACCTGTTCCATGGTATAGCCGGATACTTCCGCATACCGTTCGGTCAGCGCCTCCGCTCCGGAAACATAAATATCTTTATACTGCCAATACAACACCTGGCCCTGGGTATGATAAGACAGGGTCCTGTCAAAAACATTCTTTCGGGTAAAATCCGCTACGGCCCGGCTCTCCGGTGCAGACAGCGGAGATGGCCCCACATAGTCTCTGGGGCCGGGGCGCACAAAGCCCTGGGCATACTTGATCCTTTGGGCTTCTTCCCAGCCCGCCGGGTATTGCAGATTGAGATCCGTACCGCTGATATTGGCTTTCCATCCGGAAGGAAATGGGATTCCCGGATAATAGGAAGCAAGGCCTTCCGCCTGCTTATAGTAACTGTCTTCCTCCGGCAAAGCCCCCGTGACCAGATCCACTCCGTCCGGATTTACCATTGGCACCAACCATGCCGTGGCTTTTGCATACATATCTTTTGCTTCCGCTTCCTCTCCGGTGCCTTCGGCGGCAAACGCATAAGCGAACGCATACTCCTCCAAAAACTTCAGCAGCACCGGGGTGGTGATCCATTCGTTGGCATGATGAGCCGCGTTGCAAAACACCTGCCGGCGCCCGCGGCCCATACGGGCGCACAAAAGCGGCCGCCCCATAACGCTGCTGCCAATAGTGGTAAGAGTGATGAAAGGATAGCGCTTCTCCAGTCCCTTGAGAATAAGGCCGCAGAGAATATGGCTGTAGGGGATCTCCTCCGTCACCAGAGAAAAGCCCAACGGTACCGTAAGCATGGCGCCCGGCCGCAGATCCATAGGATCCGCCTGAGGATTGGCTACCGCCAACGCCGCCGCCGTAGTACCGTATCGTTGGGCAACAGAGTAGAAGCTGTCTCCCCGGCGCACCTGATAGAACACATACCCCGCCAGATAAGGATACAAAGCAGTCCAGGTGAGTTTTCCGGCAATGCCGTCGGCAGAAAGCCCCTGCTCCCGCTGAAAGGAAGTCAAAGCCCGGGCCGTCCCCCGTCCAAAAATACCGTCCAGTGCCAGATCCTGTCCCGCTCGCTTCAACCCCAGCTGCATCAAAAGCACTTTATATCCCTGTTCCCCATATCGTACAGTTTCCATGGACTTTCTCCTTTGCTTTTCTTTGTTATGTTTTCCCCGGCAGTTTCAGGCCGCCTGCCTGAAAACACAAGCTTTCAAATATGCTTCCACCCCCGCCGCCACTGTTTCTATGCCCTTGGGGGATAGAATATCTCCTGTCCCGCAGCGCCCCATTACGTAGGAAAAATCCCATGTTCCCCGGCGGTGCAGAAGCTTTTCGTAAGCCCGCCAGCCGCTGCCCGGGCGGCGCTGCTCTTTCTGCCACAGGGACAGGGCTCCCAGCATGCTGACTCCATAGCTGACATAGTAAAATGGGAAGCTGAAGGTATGGCTCACATCCATCCATTCCCGGCCGCTGTAGCGGAACACTTCGATCAGGCCGTATTCCCCCGCAAGTCTCAAGTACAGGTTGTTGAGCTTTTCCACCGTCGGTGCTTCCATTTCCAGCGCCCGTTGTTGAAATTCATCCTCCATGAACCCTGCCAGCACGGCGTACAGCCCATCCAGCAGTGCCCGGCTTCGGGCAGGTCCTGCATAGGAGCCGAAAAGCGCCTCATACTGGTCAAAGAGCAGCAGTTCCATGCCCTGTGAATCCACTTCTGCCAGATCCAGTCCTCCACCTTCATAATAAGTAGCCTGCGGGTTGACATAATAGGCCAGAAAATGACCGAATTCATGAAGCAGCGTGGATATGGAAGCCGCCCTGCTTTCCCATTGGGTAAACAGATAGGGGCACTCATACCCCTGCAGATAAGCGGTAAAGCTTCCCTGCAGCTTATAAGGTGAAGGAGCATCGTCCAGCAGTTCATAGGTCAGCATATAGTCCCAGGCTTCTCCGGCCTGGGAAACGCCGGTTTTATCCAGTGCCTGCCTGATCTCTTTTAGGGCTGTATCCCGGTCAAAAACGCCGCTGCCCAGATGCTCCATTTCCTCATCCAGCTGCCGCCGGTATGTCTTATACAGGGGTCCAAAGCATTCCTTTACGGCCTGATTCAGTTCCAGCGCCTGTTCCGGGCTGTATTCCCGCTTATACCGGGTATAGGCCCAATGCGCATAGGAAGGGAACCCCAGCAGTTTCGCCTGTTCCTTCCGAAGAGCCAGAAGCTGCAGGTATATCTCTCCCGCCCGGCTGTAAAAAGCGGATTCATACAGTTCCAAAACGGCAAAAAACTCTCGGAAAGTAATATTCTCTGCCTCCCGCAGCTGCCGGTAACTCCAGCTTCTGCCCTGATACTCTACGGTAAGCTCTGTACGCAGTTTCTCGTAGGCCTCGCAGAGACGATGCTCCTTTTCCAGAAGGAACTGAGTCTTTCGGCTCCACAGTCGATCCGTGCTCTGCACTTTTTGTATATAGGCCGGATCAAAGGCCTCCGGCCAGCGTTCCATAAGCTGCTGCTCCAGCTCCGTAAGCAGTGCGCCTGCCCGGGAGGAATCATCCGCCATGGCTCCATAGGCTGCGGCGGCCGCGGCATCCTCCATATTCCGGCACCGGCGAATATACAGGAGCGTCTCTTCCCCCTTCAGGGTCTCATATGCTTTCAGCAGGGCTTCGTATCGTTGAAAGGCCAGTTCTTTTTCTCCGCCGGAAGAAATATAGGCTTCCAGCGCCTCCAGCTGCCGCGGTATCCCTTCCTGCCCCACGCCTGAAAGCGTCATCTGCGTAAATGGTGTACGGCCATGAGCGGAAGCACTTTCCGCTCCGCTGCAGGCGCACAGCAGCAGGCACAACAGCAGACACAGGCTCCGGCAAACGATCTTTTTTCTCATGGGTAACTATACGCCCGAAGCCGTCAGAAAATCCCCCCGGAAGAAAAAGTGCTCTTGTGAAGCCACGGAAAATATGATATACCATAAAAGACTACAAAGCTTATTTAGGGAAAGGAATTTGCACCTATGAAAATTGCCGTTCTGGCCGGCGGGCTTTCCCCCGAGCGGACCGTTTCCCTTTCCAGCGGCACTCTGGCCTGCAACACCTTTGTGCAGGCAGGGCATCAGGCCATTCTGCTGGATCTTTTCTTTGGTATGCCGGAACTCCCCTGCTCCGTAGAAGAGCTTTACACCCGGGCGCATGTGCTGCCCGCCCCCACTATTGGGGAAAAGGAGCCGGATCTTGCCGCCATAGCAGCCAGCCGGAAGGCCGGTTATACCGACCGCATAGGCCTGAATGTGCTGGAGATCTGCCGGGAGGCGGATATCGTATACATGGCCCTTCATGGAGCCAACGGAGAAAACGGCTCCATTCAGGCTGTTTTTGATAAGGAAGGCATCCGTTATACGGGCAGCGGCCCGGAGGGCTGCCGCCTGGCTATGGAAAAGAATCTTTCCAAAGCCCTGTTTGACGAGGCAAGCGTCCTTTCCCCCGGCTGGAAGCTGCTGCGCAAGGGGGATCGCTGCTCGCTGGAAGATCTGCCTCTGCCTGCCGTAGCAAAGCCCAATAGCGGCGGTTCCTCCATCGGCATCTCCATTGCCCACACCCGGCAGGAGCTGCAGCAGGCTATTGACCTGGCTTTTGCCCAGGAGGACTGCATCCTCATAGAAGAATATATTCAGGGCCGAGAGCTTTCCTGCGGGGTATTGGATGGCAAAGCCCTTCCCGTGATCGAGATCATTCCTAAAGAAGGCTTTTACGACTATAAAAACAAATACCAGCCCGGCGCTACCACAGAGATCACCCCTGCCCCCATCAGCCCCAGAGATACCCTGGCGGTGCAGCAGGCAGCAGAGAAGGTCTTTCGGCTGCTGAAGCTGCAGGTTTATGGCCGCATTGATTTTCTGCTCACAGAGGATGGCCGCCCCTACTGCCTGGAGGCCAACACCCTGCCTGGTATGACCCCCACTTCCTTGCTGCCCCAGGAGGCAGCCGCCGCAGACATGGACTATCTGACCCTGTGCGAAAAGGTCATTTCCCTGTCGCTGGAGAAATATCAATGAGCCTGTTTACTCTTTCCGAAGCTGCAGCCATAACCGGCGGCAGGCTGGTCAATGCCGATCCGGAAAGCATTATAAACAATCTTTCCATCGATACGCGTACCCTGACTCCGGGGGCTCTGTATGTCCCCGTGCGGGGTGAAGTATTCGACGGTCACCGGTTCATCCCGCAGGCCATGGAAAAGGGCGCCGTATGCACGCTCTCCGAAACGGATACTCCATACCCCTCCATTCGGGTGGAAAATTGTGTAAAAGCGTTTCAGCAGTTGGCTGCCCGTTACCGGGAACGCTTTGATATTCCCGTTATCGGCATCACCGGCAGCGCCGGAAAGACCACCACCAAAGCTATGGTGCGGGATGTATTGGCCAAAGCATACCGGGTCCACGCCACAGCCGGGAATCTCAACAATCAGACGGGCGTGCCGCAGGTGCTTTTCGGGCTCCGTCCGGAGACGGAATGCGCCGTTATTGAAATGGGTACCAATCACTTCGGGGAGATCGACGCCCTGAGCGCCATGGTGCAGCCCACCATCTGCCTGTTCACCAACATAGGGGAAGCGCATATGGAGTTTTTCGGTTCCCGGGAAGGGATCTTCCGGGGAAAAACCGAAATGCTGCGGCATATGCGCCCCGGCGGAACGATTCTGGCCAATGGGGATGACGACTATCTGCGCACTCTTTCCGGCGCCCTTTTCTTCGGTACGGGAGAAAACTGCACCATCCGCGCTTCCCATATCCGTCCCCAGGGGCTTTCCGGCACGGCCTTTACCCTTCATTTAGGCAAGGACGCCTATGAAGCTTATATCCCCATGGCCGGGATTCACGCCGTATACAATGCCCTGGCCGCCGCCGCCGCCGGATATGTGCTGCAGGTGCCGCCAGAGGATATTCTCTCTGCACTGGCTGCCTTTGTGCCTGCCGGCAATCGCCAGTCCCTGGAAACGCTGCCCAAATGCACCCTGATCAATGACGTATACAACGCCAATCCCGTCTCCATGGCAGCGGCTTTGCAGGTACTGGCCCAGGCTGACGGCCGGCGGGTATGCATTTTGGGAGATATGCGTGAACTGGGAGATGCTTCCGCCGAAAGTCACCGGCGGATCATAGCTCTGGCCGAGGCCCTGGGCATAGAATCCATAGCCGGAGTAGGTCCGGATATGGCTGCTGCCGCCAGAGAAGCGGGGAAATTCGCCTTTAACACCCAGGCGGCACTGATCTGCGCCCTGCCGAAGCTGGTACGGGAAGGAGACACGGTGCTGGTCAAAGCCTCCCGAGGCATGCATCTGGAAGATACGGTAGCCGCTTTGCGCCGCTGGGCAAACGATGCCCGGGTATAACTGTCCTGCCTGTTCACAAGATAAAAGGCTCCCATATGGGAGCCTTTTTCCGTGAATCCAAATACCCGGCAGGATCCCGGATACCTTCGCTCCGCAAAAAATGCGCCCGGCAAATACCGGGCGCATGCGTGCATTTGAACAGTTTTATTTCTTTTCTCCTGCGTCGGGATCATCCTTCTCGTTTACGGGGAAGGTCTCTCCCGCATCTTCAAAGTCAAAGGCCCCCTTGGGCATGGAAGGTCTCTGCCCCGCAGCGGCCGCCTGTGCCTTGGCCTTGGCTTCCTTATCGGTATACCGGTTGATAAATACGAATATCCCAATGACCAGCAGCACGGAAATGCCCATGCACACATAATTGAGCACTACCAGCGCCTGATAAGACAAAAAGTGCATCCAGGGCCAGTTCAGCTGAGGCGGCAGCTGCTTGGCTTCATAAGGAATGGTCTCCTGGCTGCCGACTGCACACAAAGAACCGGTGGATTCGCTCTGCACATAGTTGATCTGCTGCATCTCTTCCAGCGTATGGGGCACCCCTGCAGGATGAACGTTGCCATCGGCATCGGTATAATCCTGCGTAAAGGTGTACTCATATTCCACGGTGTACCCATAAGTACCGGCTGCATTTACCAGCGCGATCAGAATAGTCATAACGAACATACCCGTATACAGCAGCCGCAGGTACTTTTTATACTCCTGCTCTTTACCCTTTTTGATGTTTTCCGCCTCCAGCAGCTTGCCTTTGCCGGTAAAAACCGCCTTGGCCAGGTACACGGCCACAAAGACCATGATCAGAATCAGCATCGTGTTTCCCATAAAGAATCTCCTTGTTTATTTTATTGGGCTTAGTCCCTAAAATTACGCTCTTTTATACTTTACGCCTCCGGGGATATCCGTAAGTTCAATCCCCTGAGCCTTCAGTTCCGCCCGAATGGCATCTGCCCGGGCAAAATCCTTTTGTTTCTTGGCCTGAGCCCGCTCCAGAATCTTCTGCTCTACGGCTTCATCCCGCTCCGTTTCCTCCGGGATCAACGCCAATCCACCCGCCTGTGGGGCTGCTGCCGCCTGTTTCTGCATCTCCTGCCGCTTTTTGTCTGCCGCCGCCAGCAGATCCAGATCCAGCACCGTATCGAACTTCTCCAGCAGGCGGAGCTTTGTTTCGTCACTGGTCTTGTATTTGAGCACATCATACAGGCTGGTCACCGCCAGAGATGTATTCAAATCATTATCCATGGCGGCGGCAAATTTTGCCTCCAGCACCTGGGTCGCCGTCTGGTCAAAGGCTCCGTCCCCGGGCTTCAGGGCGGCAATACGCCCCACCAATTTCTGATAGGCAGCGGCGGCATTGTCCATCCCCTCATAAGAGAACACCAGATTCCGCCGGTAGTGGCTCTGCAGGCAGAACAGCCGATACACCATGGGGTCATATCCCTTATTCATAAGCAGCGATAGGGTCAAAAACTCTCCCTTGGATTTGGACATTTTCCCCGTAGCATCGTTCAAATGCCGAACATGGAACCAGTAATTACACCACTTATGCCCCAGATATGCCTCGCTCTGGGCGATCTCATTGGTGTGGTGAGGGAAGGCGTTGTCAATGCCTCCGCAATGAATATCCAGATACTCCCCGCAGTATTTTTCTGCAATGCAGGAACACTCTATATGCCAGCCGGGATACCCCACTCCCCAGGGAGAATCCCACTTCAGGGCCTGATCTTCAAACTTGGACTTGGTGAACCAAAGTACAAAGTCGTTTTTGTTGCGTTTGTTTTCGTCCTTTTCCACGCCCTCCCGGACCCCTTCCATAAGGTCCTCTTCCTCGTGCTTATTGAATACATAGTACTCTTTGAGCTTGGAGGTATCAAAGTATACGTTGCCGCCGGCCTCATAGGCATAGCCTTTCTCCAGCAGTCCCTGTATCATGGTGATAAACTCCGGGATACATCCCGTCGCCGGCTGGATCACATCCGGCCGTTTAATATGAAGCTTTTCGCAGTCTGCAAAAAAGGCATCGGTATAAAACTGCGCGATCTCCATAACGCTCTTGTGCTCCCGGCGGGCGCCCTTGAGCATCTTATCCTCTCCTGTATCCGCATCGGAGGAAAGATGCCCCACATCGGTGATGTTCATGACCCGCAGCACGTCATACCCCGCATAGCGCAGGTATTTTTCCAGCACATCTTCCATAATGTAGGTACGCAGATTCCCAATGTGGGCAAAATGATAGACCGTGGGCCCGCAGGTGTACATCTTCACCTTTCCGGGTTCATTGGGAACGAATTCTTCTTTTTTCAAAGATAAACTGTTGTACAGATACATTCCTGACAGCACATCCTTTCTGACTGATACGGCTTATAAAAAACAGCAGCCCTGCATAAAGACGAAGGCTGCTTCGCGGTTCCACTTTACTTTGGAAGGATACGGTGCCCCTTCCCTCTTACGGCCCATAACGAAGCCAACCGACCCGGCATACACAGGGATGACCCTTTCTGCCGGACAGCTATGGGAGGCACTTGGGGGCAGCTCCCTTCAGACGGCTCTCACCTGCCCGTCCTCTCTTTGCAAAGGCGCTTCCCTTACTCTTTCCCAATCAAAGCTTTTCTCCTTTGCATTATATGAAAAACCCGCCCTGCTGTCAAGGATACAGAACCGGGGAGACAGGGGAAAAGTTTTTTATTCTTTTTTCGTTCTTCAAGCTTATTTTAAACAATGGGCGGTATACTTTCCTCATCAAATCAAACGAAAGGAAGTACCCGATAACGAAAAAGACGCTTTCTCTTATACTTGCACTTCTATTGGGGATAAGCCTTCTGGGCTGCAGCAACTCCAGCCAGAATACCTCCTCCGGGGCCGATGCTGCCGGCGCATCAACAGCAAGCGAGCCCACCGCCACTCCGGAAAAAGCAGATGCAGAACGTATATATGGCCGGGTGTCCTCTCTGAACGGCACCAGTGTGACTCTGGCGCTGCTGGAATCTTCTCAGGAACAGGAAAATGGGAACCCTCCGGCAAAACCCGATGCTCAGGAGTCCGGCGAGGGACCGAATGACATGGAACCTCCCCAAATGCCTGATGGGCAGCTGCCCGGTGAAGGGCAGAGCGGCAGCGAACCGCCTCAAATGCCCGACGGACAGATACCCGGCGAAGGGCAAAAGGGCAATGAACCACCCAAAATACCCGGCGCCATGACCGATACGGGCGAAACCATGGTATTGAATTTGCAGGAAACGGCTATTTATGAAGGCGAAGTTCAGCTTTCTGCCGATGAGCTTGCGGAAGGAGATATTCTTTTGCTGACCATGAGCGGCGATCAGCTGCTCTTTGCAGAGCGCACGGAGATACCCGGCGATCCGCAGCCTATGGGGCAAGGCGGCCCCGGCGACAATGGGCAGATGCCCGGCGGCGGTAACCAGGTGAATCAGGGCACCAGCGCCAATACGCTTTCTGAGGACACCTCCGTTTTCGGAGAAACCTATACCTCCGTCGGAGACGACGAAAATGCCCTACGTATCCATGGCGCCATCGTCTCCCTGTCGAATATCACCGTGGACAAAAGTGCAGGGGCTTCCTCCAATGCCGAGCAAGGGGACTTTTACGGCATGAACGCCGCCCTGTTGGCTACCGATGGAGCCCAGGTGACTATTGAGAATGCAATTGTCACCTCCTCGGCCCAAAACGGAAACGGTATTTTCAGCTATGGCAGCGGTACTTCCGTTACCGTGAAGGATACCTCTATCACCACCACAGCAGATAATTCCGGTGGTATCCAGACCACCGGCGGCGGAGCCACTTATGCCGAAAACCTTACCGTCTCCACAGCGGGAAATTCTTCTGCCGCCATTCGCTCCGACTGGGGCGGCGGTACCGTACAGGTCTCCGGCGGCAGTTATGAAAGCAGCGGCTATAATTCTCCTGCCGTTTATTCCACTGCCGCCATCTCTGTGGAAAACGCCCTTCTGACAGCCCATAATTCCGAAGCTCTGGTTATCGAAGGCAAAAATTCCATCACCCTTACGAACTGCACCGTTTCCGGTTCCATGAGCGCACAGAACAGCGCCAGCGGCAGTGAAAATGTGCACGCCGTTATGATCTATCAATCCATGTCCGGAGATGCGGAAATAGGCACCTCCAGCTTCTCCATGGCCGGCGGCAGCCTTACCGGCAAGGCAGGGGATCTTTTCTACATCACCAACACCCATTGCCTGCTGGAGCTCAGCGGCGTAACGCTTATTCAGGAAGATGCTTCAGGCGCACTTATGCGCATCTGCGGCAACTCCGCCAGCCGTGGCTGGGGCACCGCCGGCAGCAACGGGGCACAGGTAGAATGTACCCTTCGCGGGCAGACTCTTTCCGGAAACATTCTGGCGGATACCATCTCTTCCCTGACTCTGGCTCTTATGGAGAACAGCGACTTTACCGGCACCCTGAATATCTATGAAAACGCCCAGGGCGGCACGCCTGTTTCCGGCAACCTTGCTCTTACCATCCAAGAGGGCAGCACCTGGACGTTGACGGGGGACTGTACCCTTAGCACGCTGATCAATTACGGCACTATCCACTTCAACGGATTTACCATCACCCTGGCCGATGGCACGGTCCTTGCCGGCTGACGGTCCATGCATCCTCTCCGGGGAGGCCTCCTTCTTCAGGGCCTCCCCCTCCTTTTCCCCGTTCTTTGTTGCATTCCCCCACTTTCTGCCGTATACTGGGGAATATGAATTACAGTTTTCTTACGCGAAAAAAATTATTTTTTCTGTCTCTGTCATTGCTGGCGGGGCTGTTTGCATGCACCCGGATTCCTCCGCAGGCGACCGCCCCTTCCTTTACGCCTGCTCCTGTCCAGGAAGCTGCTGTTACGGTGTCTTCCATAACCCCACCCCCTTCTTCCTCTCCGGCGCCCACAGACACGCCCTCTCCGGCGCCCACTCCCTTTTCTCTGGTGCTGATGGGAGATACTCAGGGACTTTCCTATTCCTATCCGGAAGCACTGGAGGCTACCGGCGCATATATTGCCCAAAGGATCGAATCCGAGTCCATTGCTGCCGTGCTGCACGCAGGAGATCTGGTAGATAACGGCTTCAAAGACTGGCAATGGGATAATTTTTATCTGGCGCTGAATCAGTTTGAAGGTAAAGTGCCTTTTTATCCCGTGGCGGGGAACCACGATCTGGGCACCTCCGCACAAAGTTTTACGGCCTTTCTGGATCAGGGACTTTATGATTTTTTACCGGAAGAGCAGCTTTTTGAAGGCGGAAAGCTGTTTTACGACATACTGGAAGCCGGTGGCTGCCGCTTCCTCCTGCTGGGCATGGGCTGGATGGCTAACCGGCTGCCCGGAGCGGAGCAATGGCTGGACACTGTCATGGACGCATATAAGGATCTGCCCTGCATTCTTCTGCTCCACGCCTATATCAGCCGACAGCTGACCGTTCCCGCCAACCATTATAACCGAGTGCACCTGGTATCCAGATATCCTAATATCCGGCTGGTGCTTTGCGGACACAACCGTGCCTGCGGCATCGTCACCGAGTATTTTGATGACGACGGGGACGGGACTGCCGAACGCCCGGTTACTGCCGTCATGCTGGACTATCAGGAGATGGCAGGCGTATCTCCCCTGCTGTTTCTGCACTTTGATCCCCTCTCCCATGAAATACGGATTTCTTTTGAGCTCGCCTACAAGCGCAGTACAATGACCAACTGTCCCATTCCCGATCTGGACGGAACCGTACTGAAAAATATTTTTTAACGGATAAGGAGAACCTGTATGCTCACCATACGTCAAGCCGTACCAAAAGACGCTCCCCGGCTGCTGGAAATATATGCATACTACATACGTAATACCGCTGTGACTTTTGAATACACCGTCCCCTCGGTAGAAGAATTCCGGGAGCGGATACGGCATACGTTGGAGCATTATCCGTACCTGGTCGCTCTGCAAAACGGCCGCATCATAGGATATGCCTATGCCGGCCCCTTTTCCGAAAGAACCGCCTACGACTGGTCCAGCGAGCTGAGCATCTATCTTGCCCCGGATGCCCGTCAAAACGGCGCGGGCAAAAAGCTGTATGAATCCCTGGAAACCATCCTCCGGGACATGGGCATAGTCAACCTGTATGCCCGCATCGCCTGTCCTCAGGGACAGGATCCCTATCTGTCAGAAGACAGTCTTCATTTTCACGAACACATGGGTTTTGTTCAGGAAGGCCTGTTTCGTAACTGCGCCTATAAGTTTGGCCGATGGTATGCACTGAGCTGCATGGTGAAATCCATTGCGGCTCATTTGCCTCAGCAGCCCCCGGTGACGCCTTATCCCCAGCTGCTCCCCAAGGATACCATACAATAGCCATGCGTTTATTGTTGCTTTATGGAATAAACTGTTCACAAACAGTTTGGACCCCCTTAATGCCTCTTCTGGCGGACTATGAAGCGGAGTATGTACAGTACCCACATTCCATAACCATGCGTGCCCGGTCGCCCCTTGATCTGACCAAATGGATTTTCTCCCAATACGGTCAATACTCCTGGGATGCCATTATTGGACACAGTTTAGGCGGATTGCTAGCTTTGCAGCTGACCGGTGAATTTGGGATGCGGGCGAAAAAGATCGTATGTCTGGATACGAATTTTCGTCCGGCAGGCTCTTTCTACAGGAATCTGATGACTCCGGCGCATATGCGGACCATGGGACCCGATGTACTGCACATGCTGGAACAGGAGCGGGTATTTTACACACAGGAAATGCTTGCTTCTCTAAAAGAATCGTTTGATTATACGAATCTGCTTCTTTCCGTTTCTCAGGAGGTGTATGTGCTTTACGGTGACCGTGAGCGGCCGGAATATCAGGATCGTATTCGGGAACTGTTTTTGCCAAAAAAGGTGCTTAAAAAGCTCCATATCCGCTTTGTTCCCCACGCCTGCCATATGCTCATGCTGGAAAACCCTATAGAAACGGCTCTGGCCATCCGGGAAATACTGCCTCTTCCGTAATAAGAAGAGGCCTTCTCTGTTTTCACCCGAGTTACTGCCGCATGTATGTAAAAACGCCCCTTCGGCATATGCCGAAGGGGCGTTTGGATGTAACGAAAGTTACTTGATCTCGCAAACAGCGCCAACTTCCTTGAAAGCGGCAACGAGCTTCTCGGCGTCTTCCTTGGAAACGCCTTCCTTGACCTTGGCGGGAGCGCCATCGACCACAGCCTTGGCTTCCTTGAGGCCCAGACCGGTCTGCTCACGGACAACCTTGATGACCTTGATCTTCTCGGGGCCAACCTCTTTGAGGATGACGTCGAACTCGGTCTTCTCTTCCACAGCCTCAGCGGCGGCGGCGGGGCCAGCGGCCACGGCTACACCGGCAGCGGCGGATACGCCAAACTCTTCTTCCAGAGCCTTAACCAGCTCACACAGCTCCAACACGGACATTGCCTTGATATCAGCAATCAGTTGCTCTCTATCCATTGTGATTCTCCTTAATAATTTGATTTTTAGGTCTTAGCCTTTCGGCTGTGGGTTATGCTTCGGCGGGGGCTGCTTCTTCGCCGCCCTGAGCCTTGGCGATCTGATCCAGTACGATGACCAGCTGGGAAATGGGCGCCTTCATGCTGCCCAGCATACGGCCGATAAGCACCTCACGAGAGGGCAGATCTGCGATAGCATCGATTTCCTGTGCGCTGGTGAGCTTGCCTTCCACGATAGCGCCTTTGAACTCGCACTTCTTGAACTTCTTGATGAAGCTCTTGAGAATACGGGCGGGGGCTACCTCGTCCTCATACCCGAAAGCATAAGCGACGGTACCTTTGAGCATCTCCTCAACGGCCTTGTCGACCTTTGCGGCCTCGGCAGCACGAGCAGCCACGTTGTTCTTGATAACAACGTACTCCACGTTCTCCTTCCGCATTGCAGCACGCAGCTCGGTCACTTCCGCTACGGTCAGGCCCCGGTAGTCGAAGAATACAACGGACTTAGCCTTTTCGATCTTCTCCTGCACTTCCTTGACCCGAGCAGCTTTTTGCTCGATGATCTGTGCGTTTGCCATGTTTTCACCTCCTTATGTAAAAAATCCTCCCGTCGCTACAGACAGGAGGATCATAAGGCAATGCTTATATCCACCACCTCGGCAGGATTTACTCCCGTAGGATACCGGCTGTCTTCGGCGACGTTTTTCAGAACCTTGTATAGGATAGCAGGGATACTGCACTTTGTCAATAGATTTTTCGGTATTTCCTGCTTTTTTATATCTTTTTATACCTGTTCCCGAGGAATGATACATTCCCTGTTTTTATAGATACTGTCTGCCGGCACCTGCCCCCGGACACAGCTGGTAGGATACACACTGCTTCGGCGGCCCAGCACCGTGCCGGGATTCAGCACGCTGTTGCAGCCTACTTCCACATGATCCCCCAGCACGGCCCCCACCTTTTTGCGGCCGGTAGGGATACATTCTTCCCCATTCTTGAGCACCACCAGGGTCTTATCGGACTTTACGTTACTGGTGATGGAGCCTGCCCCCATGTGAGACTTGTAGCCCAGGATGGAATCGCCCACATAATTGTAATGAGGCACCTGCACATTATCAAACAGAATAACATTTTTAAGCTCCGTAGAGTTGCCCACCACGCAGTCATTCCCCACAAGTGCGCTTCCCCGGATGAAAGCACCGGGCCGAACCTCAGTCCGGTGGCCGATAATGCAGGGACCGGCAATATAGTTATTGGGATAGATCACGGCGTCTTTGGCAATATAGACCCCCTCGGAAGGAGTATCATACTCCTCTGCCGGCAGGCTTTTGCCCAACTCCAGAATAAAGTCTTTGATTCCGTCCAGCACCTCGTAGGGGTACGTTTTCCCGGCGAACAGGGGCGCTGCCAGGGTATGGGAAAGATCCAGCAGGTCTGCGATGGTATACATAAATATCTCCTTACTTGACCCGGACAAGATGGCCGGAAGTCTTCATGGCCTCAATGATATAGTCCACTTCTTTTTCGCAATCCTCCAGCGTCATGGCTTCGGCCATGACCCGCAGCACCGGCTCCGTACCGCTGGGCCGCAGCAACGTCCGGCCGCTTTGCCCCAAATGGAGCCCTGTCTGCGCATAGGCTTCCTGCACTATCGGATCCTCCATGGTAGCAGATTTATCGTCCACCACTACATTTTTGAGCACCTGCGGATACATTCTGCAAGGCTCTGCCAGTGCCGAAAGGGTAGTTTTCTGATCCAGCATGGCCTGCATGAGCTTGATCGCCGTAAGCATGCCGTCGCCGGTGGTGGCATACTTGCTGAAAATAATGTGTCCGGACTGTTCCCCGCCGATGCGATGACCATTCTGGCGCATATTCTCATATACGTACTTATCCCCCACCTTGGTCTTTTCATACCCGATGCCCCGGGCATCCAGGGCTTTATACAGGCCGAAATTACTCATAATGGTAGTGACCACTTTGCTGTCCCCCAGCTTGCCCCGTTCCTGCATGTAGCTGGCGTAGATATAGAGAATATGATCCCCATTGACCACATTGCCCTTTTCATCCACAGCCAGGCAGCGGTCTGCATCCCCGTCAAAGGCAAAGCCCACATCCAGATGTTTTTCCTTTACCAGCTTCTGAAGATTCTCAATGTGGGTGGAGCCGCAGTCCCGGTTGATATTCAGGCCGTCAGGCTGGTTGCCTACTACGAAGGTATCTGCGCCCAGCGCATCGAAAACCGCTTTGGCAATCTGCCAGGTGGAACCATTGGCACAGTCCAATCCCACCTTCACGTTTTTATAAGAATGAGTGGCCAGGCTGATCAGATACCCGATATACCGGTTCCGCCCGGAAGCGTAATCTACCGCCCGACCGATTTTTTCCCGGCAGGCATAAGGCAACTGTACAGGCTCCCCATCCAGAAATCTTTCCGCTTCGTCCAGCACTTCATCCTCCATCTTTTCCCCTCTGCCATTGATGAGCTTGATGCCGTTGTCGTAGTAGGGGTTATGGCTGGCGGAGATCATGATGCCGCAGTCAAAGCCGTCAATGCGGGTGATATAGGATACACTGGGCGTAGTGGTCACATGCAGCATATAGGCATCCGCTCCGGAAGCGGTGAGCCCGGCCACCAGTGCCTGTTCAAACATGTAGCTGGAACGGCGGGTATCCTTGCCGATAATGACCCGTGCCGGATGTTCCTTTCCGTAATACCAGCCGAGAAACCGACCGATCTTGAATGCGTGTTCCACGGTCAGATCCTTGTTGGCTTCGCCCCGGAATCCGTCCGTACCAAAATATTTACCCATAAGGCCCTCCTTTATAAAGAAAACACTTTCTTTTTTACATTTTATTAGCTTTTTACCAATGATATAATAGCATCCCAGCGACCCTGCGGCAACAAAAAAATAGGATCGCTCCTGTGAACTTTTTGCCGTTATATTTTTCTTCCGGAACCCTTGCGCCGCCGGGTTCCTTCCTGTAAACTGAAAGAAAGCAATGGCAAGGGGGTTTGGGGGATGCGGCTGTATGTTACCAAAGAGGTTCATGAACTGGGTGGCCCCGGTCTGTTTTTGCTGGGCCGGGCCGAAGAACAGCTTGCCCGCCTGCTGGAGGAATACCGGGGCAAGGTGCAGCTGATATATCTGGATCCTCCTTTTGGTACGGGAGATACCTTTTCCATGAAGGGAACCGATGGCGGAAAAAAGATCCCTCTGTTTGCCGATGATCTGAAGGAAGATGCATATCTAAAATGGATGCGCACCATCCTTACGGGCTGCCGGGAACTGCTTTGTCCCGCCGGGAGCCTGTATCTGCATATCGATTACCGCATGAGCGCCAAACTTCGCCTGCTGCTGGATGAACTCTTTGGCGAAAGCAATTTCATGAACGAGATCATCTGGAGCTACAGGACCGGGGGCCGGGCCACCCGTTTTTATCCCCGCAAGCACGACAATATCCTGTTTTACCGTAAGAGCCGCAAGGTCTTTTTTTCCATTGAAGCCGTAGGGAAACCCCGCGGCCCGGAAAAGCGGAACCACATGAAACAGTTTGTGGACGAAAACGGACGGGTGGGCTTTTCCATCCGCACCCGCGGAAAGCTGTATACCTATTACGAAGACGATCCCGTTTATCCCACAGATGTATGGACGGATATAGAGCATTTACAGCAGAAGGATAAAGAGCGTCTGGGCTATGCCACCCAAAAACCGGAAGCCCTGTTGGAGAGGATCATTTCCGCCTCTTCCAGAGAGGGAGATCTGATCTGCGATCTTTTTGCCGGCAGCGGCACCACCGCCGCCGTAGCCGCCCGCCTGAAGCGGCAGTTTGTTACAGTAGACGCCTCCCCTGTTTCTCTGCTGACTGTCCGCAAGCGCCTGGTAAAGCAGGGCGGCAGCCTGTCCCTGCTGGAGGATGCAGCCGCTTCTGCCCCGCTGACCCTGTGCTACCCGGCCGATCGATGCAAATGTGTGCTCCGGTGCACAACGGAGCATAAAAGCGGCAAAAGCTTCGTGACTCTTCAGGAGGTTTCCTTAAATCGCCAGAAAAACAGCCTGTCCTATGCCGCCACCGGTATTGTGGAAGACGGGGTCTTTCGCGTGTTCCACGGAGCCCTGCAGCCCAAGCTGCCCCTGCGTATGCCCTTGCCCCCCACCGGAACACCGGTGCTCCAGGTTGCCAATCTGTATGGCAGTCAGGCTTTTGTTACCGTGGAGGGCTGAGGCGGTGGAAGAAGCTTCCCTTCGGGATATTCTGCTGCTCCATGGGCGCCGTTATCCGCTGATGATGCCCCAGGATGCAGTAAAGCTCCTGTATCAAAGCACATTTGGCCCCGGACACCTGATCGCACATAAAGAGCAGGCTCGTACACGCCTGTTGGAGGAATATATGCTCACGCCTTCGGGGCCCCCTGTCGCCTGGGAACCCATAGGCAATGGTCTGGGGCGGGTGTATTTAGGAGCGCTTTTACCGGAAGATCTGGATTTGCTTCTAGATGCCTTTATCCGCACGGCTCAGGAATTTCAGGGAGAACTACCCCTGTTTCTGCAATACCTTGCCTTGCTGGAGGCTATGACGGAGGCAAAGCTGCTTCCCTTTTCCCTTACCACGCTGGAAAATTATCTGCTCCGATACCGGCAGGAAGGCTGTCCCATGGTATCCCACAGCCATACATACCGGCAGGCCTATGCGCCTGCTTACCGGGTGGTATCCCGGGCTTTATGGCAGCAAACACATACACTGCAAGGAGACATCCTATGAAAATACTGATTCTGGACGGCCAGGGAGGCAAGCTGGGGAGCCAGCTGGTCAAAACCATTCTGGCCAGATTTCCTCAGGCGGATCTGACCGCCGTTGGCACCAACGCCGCCGCCACCAGCGCCATGGTCAAGGCCGGCGCAAAAAAAGCGGCTACCGGAGAAAACCCCGTGCTGGTGGCCTGCCGCCAGGCAGACGTGATCCTTGGGCCCATCGGCATGGTGATCGCCGACTCCCTGCTGGGAGAGATCACCCCAGCCATGGCCGCAGCTATCGGTCAGGCGCCCGGAGTGCGCATCCTTATTCCCGTGAACCGCTGCGATAATCTGGTGGCCGGAGTGGGCACGCCTTCCCTGACCGCCCTGCTGGAAGACGCCGTGGAAAAGCTTGCCGCCCTTATGCACCCATAAAAGTGCACCGGCCCCGATCTGAAGCATAAAGAACGGCCCGTGACATAAATCTCCACAGGCAATACAGAGACTTTTGAAAATCCGTCCCGGGCAATATCATTCCACAGCTGCGGCACTGCACAGAAAGCTTGACGAAGTTTTAAAGCTTTGCTATACTGACTTCAGGTGTTCACAAGAGCGCCGGATCGTTCAGAAGAGCGGTATTGTATGGATAATCCGTCCCCATTCTTATGGATGTCATGAAGACGTCGTTTTCCCAGCAGGGAAAACGGCGTATTTTATTTTCAGAAAGGAACCCCGTTTTTATGAAGCGCAACTCCCCCGTTAAAAATCTGGTGCTCTGCGCCCTGATGCTGGCCCTTTGCATGGTGCTGCCCATGCTTACAGGACAGATCCCTCAGATCGGCTCCATGCTGCTGCCCATGCACCTGCCCGTACTGCTGTGCGGCTTTCTGTGCGGATGGCCATGGGGCTTGCTGGTGGGCTTTACAGCTCCCCTGCTGCGTTCCCTGACGCTTGGTATGCCTCCCCTGTTCCCCACAGCTTTGTGCATGGCCTTTGAAATGGCCGCTTACGGCGCTGTAGCCGGGCTGATGTATACGCTGCTGCCCAAAAAGAAGATCCATATCTACACCAGCCTGATCACGGCCATGATCGCAGGCCGATTGGTCTGGGGGCTTGCCCGGCTGGTATGTGTCGGGCTGGATATAAGCAAGTTCGGTCTGGCTGCCTTCTGGGCAGGAGCCTTTGCTTCCGCCCTGCCGGGGATCCTTTTACAGCTGCTGCTCATTCCCCTGCTGGTCATGGCGCTGGAAAAGGCGCACCTTACCGTCAACAGCTGATTTTCTCCTTTCCCCCTGGCCCTTGAAAGAGGGCTTTTTTTATTTTTATCTTTCCTTTTGGTGCAGAAGGTGTATAATAATAACCGTTTTTGCGAATAAGAAAGCATATTTCGCTTGCTTATCCGCCTGTAAAGGAGGCAATGCATCATGCGCATCATTGTAAAAGTCGGCAGCTCCACACTGGCCCATCCCACAGGACGGCTACACATCCAACGGATGGAACAGCTGTGTAAGATATTGAGCGACTTGAAAAACGCCGGGCATCAAGTAGTTCTGGTATCTTCCGGGGCCATTGCCATGGGAGTAGGCAAACTGAATCTGTCCCAGCGTCCATCGGATATGCCGGGAAAACAGGCCGCTGCCGCAGTGGGCCAATGCGAGCTCATGTATATTTATGATAAACTTTTTCGGGAATACAATCATATCGTGGCTCAGCTTCTCATTACGGCACCGGATCTGCTGTGCGAAAGCCGGCTGATTCATTTTTCCAATACACTGTCAAGGCTGCTGGACCTGGGCGCCCTGCCCATTATCAACGAAAACGATACCGTTTCCACGGAAGAGATCGTTATCGGAGATAACGACACGCTTTCTGCCCGAGTGGCTGCGGTGATCCACGGAAATCTGCTGGTGCTGCTTTCTGACATCGACGGACTGTTTGACCGGGATCCCCACCGTTTCCCCGATGCCCGGCCCATTCCTCTGGTAGAGCGTCTGGACGAAACCATCCTGGCTTTGGGAGGCGCCCCCGGCTCCAGCCTTGGCAGCGGCGGTATGGCCACCAAGCTCAAAGCCGCCCAGATTGCAACGGCGGCGGGGTGCCCCATGGTTATTGCCAACGGAAGCAATCCCGATATACTCTATGATATCGTCGCGGGAAAAGCCGTTGGCACCCGGTTTCTGGCCGAAAAGGAGACCCGTGTATGACTACCATAGAACTGTTAAAGAAAACCAACGCCTGTAAAAATACATTGGCCGCCATGCCGGAGGCGCAGAAAAACCAAATGCTCCTCCTCATGGCAGAAAGCCTGCTGGAAAATCAGGCGGATATCCTCGCCGCCAATGCCCGGGATATGGAACTGGCAAAAGATGCCCTCCCGCCCGTAATGCTGGACAGGCTCCTGCTCCGGGAAGACCGCATCGCTGCCATGACCCAAGGCATTCGGGCAGTGGCCGCACTGCCTGATCCGGTTGGAAAGATCCTCAGCGAAAACATCCGTCCCAACGGCCTGTGCATCCGCAAGGTGCGGGTGCCTTTGGGACTGGTAGCTATTATTTATGAAAGCCGCCCCAATGTAACGTCGGATGCTGCCGCTCTGGCGCTCAAAAGCGGCAACGTTTGTTTCCTGCGCCCCGGAAAGGAAGCATTCCAAAGCGCTCAGGCCATTGTTCGAGCCATGAAAGCCGGCATGGAAAAAGCCGGTGCAGATCCTGATATGCTGCACATGGCAGAGGATCCCAGCCGGCAAAGCGCCCGGGATATTATGGAAGCCCGGGGGCTGGTGGATCTGCTCATCCCCCGGGGCGGAGCAGGGCTTATCCGTGCCTGTGTAGACAATGCCCGGGTACCCTGCATCGAAACCGGCACGGGCATTTGCCATATCTATGTGGACAAGGCTGCCGACCCTGTTATGGCTGCCCGAATCATTGAAAATGCCAAGGCAAGCCGTCCCAGCGTGTGCAATGCGGAGGAAGTCTGTCTGGTGCATCGGGACATTGCCCCCGTCTTCCTGCCCCTCCTCCGGAAGACCCTCGTCACAGCCCGGCAGCAGCAGGGCCTGCCCCCGGTGGAGCTGCGGCTGGACGAAACAGCCGCCCGATACATCCCCGGTACCCCCGCAGGACCAACGGATTTTGACACGGAATTTCTGGACTATATTCTGGCTGTAAAGATCGTGAATGATATGGACGAGGCCCTGACCCACATTGCTGCCCATTCCACTCACCACAGTGAGGCCATCGTTACCGCAGATAAAAATGCCGCAGACCGATTTCTTGGGGAAGTGGACAGTGCTGCCGTATACGTCAACGCCTCCACCCGCTTTACCGACGGAGGTGAATTTGGTCTGGGCTGCGAAATGGGCATTTCCACCCAAAGGCTTCACGCCCGGGGGCCCATGGGTCTGGAGGAACTTACCACTTACAAATATATCATTCAGGGCAGCGGACAGATCCGCTGAACCCAAAAGGAGTTACTTATGCGATTTGAAGCTGGTTTTTTCGGCGCCGGGCAAATGGGCAGTGTCCTGGCTCTGGCCGCCGTCAAGGCTGTTACGAAAGAAAAAGTAGTTCTGTGCCGCCGTACGCCGGAACATAGCCGGGAAACCGCCCAAAGGATCGGCTGTTCCTGGGCAGAACCGGAAACCGTTTTTACACAGAGCAGATTTGTGTTTCTGGGCTGCAAGCCTCAGGATCTTGTGCACATTACCGCAGAATACAGGGAATCCATTGACGCCAGCCAGGGGATATTTGTATCCATGCTGGCAGGTATTTCTCTTTCCCGGCTGGCACAACTGCTGGGGGCGGAAAAGAAGATTTTACGTATCCTGCCCAACACGCCCTGTTCCCTGGGAGCAGGGCTGACGCTGTTCTGCGCCAACGGCAGCGTATCCTCCGAGGACGTAAAAGCTTTCCGGGTGCTCATGGGGCCCAGCGGCCTTGTGGATGAGATCCCCGAAGATCTGATGGATGCGGCCGGAACCCTGTCCGGCTGCGGCCCGGCTTATGCCTATATGTTCCTGAACGCTCTTTGTGACGGAGCCGTGCTGCGGGGCGTTCCCCGTCAGAAAGCCCGCCAGTATGCGGCGCAGACGCTTCTGGGCAGCGCTCGAATGGTACTGGAAAGCGGCAAGCATCCGGAAGCCCTGAAGGATGAAGTATGCAGCCCCGGAGGCAGCACCATAGCCGGTGTCCGGGCGCTGGAGGCTCACGGTTTCCGCTCCGCCGTTATGGAAGCTCTGGATGCCGCCGTGACCCGCAGCAAAGAGCTGGGCTGACCCATCAAAATAGAAGCAGACGCACACAAAAGCTCCTCCGTATACAGGTTTGCATACGGAGGAGCTTCTTTTTACTGCTTTTCTATTTGTTTCTGAAAATGTCCCGGATGGAACGGCCCGGCTTGGGTGCGGGCTCATCTCCGCTGGCCACGGCAAACTGCCGAAGGATATCCTTCTGCTGCTCTGTCAGGCGCTTTGGCACCATGGTTTCTACAGTGACCAGCAGATCCCCCCGGCTCTTGGAATTAAGCACGGGGATACCCTGCTCCCGCAGCCGGAAGGTGGTACCGTTCTGGGTCCCGGCGGGAATGGTATATCGCACCGGATCCTTCAGGGTGGGCACTACAATCTCCCCGCCCATGGCCATGGTGGTAAAGGGCACCTGCATATCGATCAGCAGATTGCTTCCGTTACGGGTGAACTGCTTATGGGGCTTGACGGTAACGGTCACATACAGATTGCCTCTGGGACCGCCTTTGAAGCCTGCCTCTCCCTGACCGCGCATGTTGATGGTCTGCCCATCGTCTATGCCCGCCGGTACCTTCAAAGAGATACGGGTATTTTTGCGTACCCGTCCCTTGCCCCGGCATTCCGGGCAGGGCTCTTTGATGTATTTCCCCGTACCGCCGCAGGCGGAGCAGGGGCGGGAGGTGGTAAAGGCTCCAAAAGGAGTGTTCTGCTGGGTGCGCACCTGACCCGTACCATTGCAGGTGGGACAGCGCACCGGGCTGGTGCCCGCTTTGGCTCCGGTGCCGTGGCAGGCATCGCACTCCTCCTCCCGGGGAATGGTGAACTCCTTGGTCACCCCAAAGGCCGCTTCTTCAAAGCTGATGCTCAGGTTGTATCTTAAATCGTCACCTGCCATGGGTGCATCCCTGCGTGCGGAACCGCCTCCGCCGAAGCCGCCGGAAAAACCGCCGCCGAAGAAGCTGTTGATAATATCATCAAAGCCGCCGAATCCAGCCCCTGCGCCGCCCTGATAAGCGCCGCCGCCCATGGTGGGGTCAAAGGCCGCAAAGCCGAACTGATCATATTTGCTGCGCTTTTCCGGGTCGGAAAGAACTTCGTAAGCCTCGTTGAGCTCCTTGAATTTTGCCTCAGCCGCTTTATCATCCGGGTGCAGATCAGGATGACACGTCTTAGCCGCCTTGCGGAATGCGCTCTTGATCTGTGCATCCGTCGCATCCTTGCTGACGCCTAACACATCGTAATAGTCCCTTTTTTCTGCCATGATCTGTCACCTCTGCTTTTGCACGGAGGAAGCTGCCCGGTGCACCCGGACAGCTCCCTTTCCATATGCTCTCATGAAGGGGAGAGTTACTTGACTACCTCGTAGTCTGCATCCACCACATCGTCGCCGCCGTTCTGGCCGTTGTTACCGTTGCTGCCGCCGTTGCCGCCCATATCGGGGCCTGCCTGGCCGCCCTGCGCCTGTTGCTGCTGATAGATCTTGCCAAAGACTTCGTAGCTGGTCTCGGTGAGCTTATCGGTTGCTGCCTTGATGGCGGCAGTATCGGTGCCCTCCAGCGCCTTGCGCAGATCCGCTACCAGTCCTTCAATGCGGGATTTATCATCGGTGCTGAGCTTATCACCCAGCTCCTTCAGGGTCTTTTCGGTGGTATATACCAGCTGGTCGGCGTGGTTGCGGGTGTCTACCTCTTCCTTACGCTTCTTATCCTCGCTGGCGTAGCGCTCAGCGTCCTCTACCGCCTTCTTGATCTCATCCTCATTGAGGTTGGTGGAAGCGGTGATGGTCACCTGCTGCTGATTGCCGGTGCCCAGATCCTTGGCAGATACATGGACGATACCGTTGGCGTCGATATCAAAGGTGACCTCGATCTGAGGCACCCCACGGGGAGCGGGGGCAATGCCCGTCAGCTGGAAGCGGCCCAGCGTCTTATTGTACTGTGCCATTTCCCGTTCGCCCTGAAGCACATGCACCTCCACGGAAGTCTGGCCATCCGCAGCGGTAGAGAATATCTGGCTCTTCTTGGTGGGGATGGTGGTGTTACGATCGATCAGGCGGGTAAACACACCGCCCACGGTCTCAATACCCAAAGACAAGGGCGTAACATCCAGCAGCAGCACGTCTTTGACTTCGCCGCCCAGCACGCCGCCCTGAATGGCTGCGCCGATGGCTACACATTCATCGGGGTTGATGCCCTTAAAGGGCTCTTTGCCGGTAATGGTGCGAACCATATCCTGTACGCAGGGAATACGGCTGGAGCCGCCTACCAGAATGACCTTGTCGATCTGTGCATTAGTCAGTCCTGCATCCTGCATGGCCTTCTGCACACACACCTTGGTCTGATCCACCAGATCGCTGATGAGTTCATTGAACTTGGCCCGGGTCAGAGTCATATCAATGTTCTTGGCCCCGGAAGCATCCATAGCGATATAGGGCAGGTTGATATTGGTGGTGGTTACGCCGGAAAGCTCGATCTTGGCCTTTTCGGCAGCTTCCTTCAGACGCTGGGCAGCCGTCTTGTCCTTGAGCAGATCAATGCCGGTGTTGCGCTTGAAGTCAGAAGCCACGTATTCCATGATCCTCTGGTCAAAGTCATCGCCGCCCAGACGGTTGTTGCCCGCCGTAGCCAGCACTTCGAATACGCCGTCACCGATCTCCAGAATGCTTACATCAAAGGTGCCGCCGCCCAGGTCGTACACCAGGATCTTCTGGTTGTTCTCTTTATCCAGGCCATAGGCAAGAGAAGCCGCCGTAGGCTCGTTGATGATACGCAGCACATCCAATCCGGCGATCCGGCCGGCGTCCTTGGTAGCCTGCCGCTGTGCGTCGGTAAAGTAGGCGGGCACGGTGATAACAGCCTGGGTGATCTTCTCTCCCAGATAACTTTCGGCGTCGGCCTTGAGCTTCTGCAGGATCATGGCGCTGATCTCCTGCGGCGTATACTCCTTGCCGTCGATGCTTACTTTATGATTGGTACCCATCTCACGCTTGATGGAAGAGATGGTCCGGGTGGGGTTGGTGATGGCCTGCCGCTTTGCAATAGTACCCACCATACGCTCACCGTCTTTAAATGCCACCACGGAGGGGGTGGTGCGTGCACCTTCGCTGTTGGGGATTACAACAGGCTCGCCGCCTTCCAAAACCGCCACGCAGGAATTCGTAGTACCCAAGTCAATACCGATGATTTTACCCATAAATGTTTCCTCCTATTTGAACTTTCGTTGTTTTGCTTTATTGTTTCTTGTTTTATTGGAACCGCCCGCAGGCGTTTTCAAACTTTTTTGGGAAGGTTTTTATTCGGAAACCTTCACCATGCTGTGGCGGACGATCTTGTCCCCCACCTTGTAGCCCTTCTGGAATACATCCAGGATGGTGCCGCTTTCCACGCCTTCCTTCACTTCGCTCATGATGGCGTTATGCAGGTTGGGATCAAACTTCCCTTCCTCTTCCAAAGGCGTGAGCCCCAGTTTCCCGAGAGCGGCGGAAAACTTTTTGTATACCAGCTGCACCCCTTCTACAAAGGAAGCGTCCGGCTCCTGCACGGCAGCCATGATCCGTTCAAAATCATCCAGAGCCGGGAGCAGTTCCACAATGGCATCCCGCTTGCCGGCTTCGTAACTTTCTGCCCGGACAGAATTGTTCCTCCGGCGGAAGTTATCAAAATCGGCCTGATTCCTCTGGAGCAGCCGGATGGTATCATCCAGCTCCTGTTGCTTGTGCTTGAGCTTGTTTTCCGCTTCGGCGGCGCGCTTTTCGGCCTTGTCCAGTTCGGCCCGGAGCTTACGCTCGGAAAGCTTTTTCTTATCCTGCCGAGTTTCTTCCTGGGGGGTCTCCTGCACTTCAGGTTCCTTTTCGGTTTCCTGTTCAGGAACGTTCTTCTTTTCTTCGCTCATGGAGCATCACTCCTCCTCTAAAAGATTGGTCAATATGGCGCCCAGGCTCATGCGCATGTATTCCAGCACGGATACCACTTTGCCGTACTGCATCCGGGTGGGACCGATGATCCCCATAACCCCTACGGGTTCCTCCCCGATGGAGTAGGTAGCTGTGACCAGGCTGCAATCCTTAAAGATGTCCTCTCCCAGCTCGCTGCCGATGCGGACGGACACCTCCATGACGCCTGCGTTCTTTACCATGCGGTAGAGTTCATCTTTTTTTTCCACCGCCGTCATAAGGTCTCTGGCCCGTTTGAAATCGTTGTACTCCGGGTATTCCAGCATTCTCGTAGCCCCGGAAAGAGCCAGCCGATGGGCATTGGCGTTAAGGCTCCCCTCCATGGTATGCAGCAGCTCCTCTATAAAAGCACTGCGATCCCGGAGGCTGTCTCCCAGTTCCTTTTCCAGCTTCCCGGCAATGAGCGACATAGGGCAGTTGTAAAAGCTCTGTGAGATCATTCTGGAAATCATGTCCAGTTCCTCGCTGCCCATATCCGTTGGGATGCGGATAACGCTGTCCTGCGCCACACCGGCATCGGTAACCACCACTACCAGCGCATATCCTTCTGAAAGGGGCACCAGCTGCAAATGCCTTAACCGATTGGTGCTGCTCTCCGGCATGAGCACCAAAGAGGTATAATGGGTAATATGGCTCAGCACGCTGGCCGTTTCCCGCATGATGGCGTCCATCCCCTTGATGCGCCCCTGGGCAAAGTTCTTCATCTGGCCGAGCTCCTGAGGCGAAAGCTGTGCCCGCTGCATCATGTTGTCTACATACAGCCGGTACGCTTTATCCGAAGGGATCCGCCCCGCCGAGGTGTGAGGCTGCTCCAGATATCCAAGCTCCTCCAGATCTGCCATTTCGTTGCGGATGGTGGCCGGGGAGACCCGGAAAGAAACATTCTCTGCAATGAATTTGCTTCCGACCGGAGCGGCGGAGAGGATATACTCGTCGATGATCGTTTTTAGTATCCGCAGTTTTCTGGGATTTAAGTCCATATCCAAGCCTCCTTTCCGCTCGTTTTATGTTTTAGCACTCATTTTGCAGGAGTGCTAATCACTGATTCAAAATGTACCACTATCCCCCCATAAAGTCAAGGGACGACAAAGTGTACATTGTGAAACAAACGTGAACTCACCCCGGGCCTCATTCGCTAAAAAAGGAAGGGAGGCTCCCCCCTTTTTCCGGCGGGACAGGAGGTGTTTTTTATGGTTTGACGGGGTTTTTCCGCCGCTTCTCTTGTCTGCCCCTCCTTGCGGCAAAGCGCCCGCAGAGCCGGGCGGATCGCCTTTGGCCGCAGAGGTCTTGCGACTGCCTGCACCTGCACGGGGCCCGGTACGTCTTTATGCTTCGTATGTCTATCGCTTTTGCCCGGGAGCGGGGCGCACTTCCGCTAAAAGAGAGGACGCTTTGGGCGTAACGCCTTGCCCGGCGGCCGTGGAACGGCAGGCATGCAAAACGGCTGATGCCGCCGGTATGCGCATAGGGCTCGATGTTTTCCCCGCCGCCGCGAGGGCCGCCGCTGCCAAGAAAAAGGCGTATATGCGGGCAGGGGATGCATGCGGACTCCGTCCGCCGCAGCGCCCTGCGGGCGCTGCCGTTGCCGCCTCCGGCGGCAACGGTGCATCCCCGCAGCCCTTTTACCCCGCCCACGGCCTGAAGGCACAAAAAAAGCGCCGCCGGGCCTGCGCCGGTGCGCCTGGGGGAGAAAGCGGATCATCTGGGGCCCTTCAGCAGCCGCAGCAGCCGCTTTCCGTCGCTTTCGGGAATGGAGGACATCCAGGAAGGATAGGAAAGAGGGATCGCCGTACCGATGAACTGCGACAGGTTGCAGTAAAACAGCCAGCGGCAGAGAGAATCGGAAAAAACGGACCCGCCAAAAGCCAGAAGCAAAGCGGCCGTCAGCAAGCTGGCTACGGGCCCGCCGGCCGTCATGCAAAAAGCGGTTTTCCAGGGCAGCTCCGAGAGATCATCCAGCCAAAAGAGGCCTCCAAAGGGAATCAGGCGAATGCGCAGCCGCCCGATTTTCAGCAGCTGCCTTCCGCTTCCCACCTCCAGTCGCCAGGGAACGGCTTTTTCCCGGACGCAAAGTACATACCCCAGCATGTGGCCTGTTTCATGGATAAGGATCGTCAGCAAAAGAAGGCCCCATGCCGCCAGAACCCCCGCTATCGCTTTTAAAAGGCTTTGCAGCTCCATCCAGGCGCCTCTCCTTTTTATATGATTTTATCATGAGAGGGATAAGCCGGTCAAGGGGCCTCACCGATTTTTGAAGGAGGTCTCCGTTTTTCACTCCGGAAGGGATTCTCTTTTTTTATACATGACCAGCTCCGGATCCTTTCCCTTTTCCTCATAGGTGCAGACAAGCAGGAACTCCCTGTTTGCAACGATCCCTAAGCAGCGGCTGCCCCCATAGGCGCACGCCAGCTCATTGCCCAGATAGGTGGCGGTATCCTCCAGGAATTTTACGGTTTTCCCGTTGGGAAGGCGATAGGCAAGGTTGATATATCTGCCGACCAAGGCGTTGAGCCTTTCCACCTTCGGCATCCCCTCTATATGCAGGTCATTGAATTCTTCGATGAGCTTCCGTTTGTATGCCTCATATTCTTCTGCGCCGCCGAGGTGGACGTGCTGCTTCCAGTAACGAAGCGTAGGCAGCATCTCCTTCATATAGCTGCGGGCTTGTTCCGCAGGGAAATCTTTGCCGGCCATGTTCTGCACGCAAACCTCTATTAAATCATCCATATCCCGATACATGTACTCGCCGTCGCAATAGCACCATTTGCAGTATTCCCCATTGAGAAAGCCGTCTGCTTCCCGGCTGATGTCATCGTCCGCCAGGGGCATGCCGCAACACTGGCAGATAAGCTGCCTCGGCGAGCCCAGAAGCGTATTGATCGAAACGTCAAACAGCCTAGACAGCAGCTTCAGCGTTTGCGTATTGGGCGTGGTTTCACCGGTTTCCCAGCGGGAAACCGCCTGCCGGGTCACGAAGACTTTTTCCGCAAGATCGTCCTGCGACATGCCCTTCCTTGTTCTGAATTCAAGGATTATGTTTTTTGTATCCATAGGATCACCCCCTCGGAGCCGTTATAGCGCAAAGCCCGCCGCAACGGCAAGCAACCCGCCGTTGCCGGTACTTGCGAAAACAAAGCGGCCCTGCTAAAAAACCTCGATAGGGCGCCCGCATATCCCCGGCGCCCCGCCGTTTATGGACGGCGTTGGTTTTTCCTTGCAATCCGGTGAAAAATACGGTATAGTACAAAGTGAAATTTTATGGAGAAAACAGCTATGGATCAAAAACATATCCGCAATTTCTGCATCATTGCCCATATTGACCACGGCAAGAGCACCCTGGCCGACCGGCTTATGGAGCTCACCGATACCGTATCCAAACGGGATATGGAAGATCAGCTCCTGGATTCCATGGATATTGAGCGGGAGCGGGGCATCACCATCAAGGCCTCCGCCGTGCGTATGTATTATACCCATACCGACGGAGAACGATATCTGTTCAACCTGATCGATACGCCGGGCCACGTGGATTTTACCTATGAAGTCAGCCGGGCACTGGCTGCCTGCGAGGGTGCAGTGCTGGTGGTAGACGCTACCCAGGGCATTGAGGCTCAGACCCTGGCCAATGTATATCTGGCCGTGGACAACGGCCTGGAGGTACTGCCGGTGATCAACAAGGTGGATCTTCCCTCCGCAGAGCCGGATCGGGTGGTCCATGAGATCGAAGACGTTATCGGCATCCCTGCCGAGCAGGCTCCTCAGGTCTCCGCCAAAACGGGGCTAAACGTGGATCAGGTGCTCAAGGACATTGTTGAGAATGTCCCTGCTCCTTCCGGCGACCCCGACGGCCCCCTGAAAGCTTTGATCTTTGACTGCTATTATGACAATTACAAGGGTGCCCTTTCCTATGTGCGCATATTTGACGGCTCCGTGCGGCAGGGAATGCGTATCCGCTCCATGGCCACCGGCAATGAATTTGACGTAACGGAGGTGGGGCTCTTTTCCCCTACCATGCGGCCGGTCAGCGAACTGACTGCCGGGGAAGTTGGCTATATTGCTGCCTCCATCAAGAGCGTAGAGGAAACCAAGGTGGGCGATACCCTGACCTCTGCCCAGAACCCGGCCAAAGAACCTCTGCCCGGCTATAAAAAAGTGAACCCCATGGTCTACTGCGGCGTTTATCCGGCGGATGGCTCTCACTACGGCGATCTGATGGAGGCTTTGGAGAAGCTCAAGCTCAACGATGCCTCCCTTTCCTTTGAAAAAGAAACCAGCGCCGCCCTGGGTCACGGCTTCCGCTGCGGTTTTTTGGGACTGCTGCACATGGAGATCATCACCGAGAGGCTGGAACGGGAATTTGATCTGGATCTGGTGACCACCTCACCTTCCGTTGTCTATCATGTAAAAATGCTTTCCGGAGAGACCCGGGTCATTGACAACCCCGCCAACCTGCCGGATCCTTCAGAGATAGACTACATGGAAGAACCCATGGTCAGCGCCAGCATTATGACGCCGCCGGAATATGTAGGCGCCATCATGGAGCTGTGCCAAAGCAACCGGGGCGTGTTCGAACACATGGATTATATCGAAAAGGACCGTGTATCCATCCATTATGTGCTGCCCCTCAACGAGATCATCTATGACTTTTTTGATTCTTTGAAATCCCGCAGCAAAGGGTATGCTTCCTTTGATTATGAACTGAAGGATTATGAAAAAAGCGATCTGGTGCGGCTGGACTTTCTTCTTAATGGGGATATGTGCGACGCCCTTTCCACCATTGTCCACAAGGATCGGGCTTACCCCAAGGGCCGGGTCGTAGCGGAAAAGCTGCGGGATGTGATCCCCCGCCAGCAATTTGAGATCCCCGTTCAGGCAGCCATCGGCGGAAAGATCATCGCCCGGGAAACGGTAAAAGCCCTGCGCAAAGACGTGCTTGCCAAATGCTACGGCGGCGATATCACCCGCAAAAAGAAACTGCTGGAAAAGCAAAAAGAGGGCAAGAAGCGCATGCGTCAGGTAGGCAGTGTTTCCGTTCCCAGCGATGCCTTTATGAGCGTGCTGCGTATCAACGGATGAACACGGGACTGTATATCCACATTCCCTACTGCCTGCAGAAATGCCGCTACTGTGACTTTTTCTCCGTGGCGCAAAGGGAGAATACAGACGCCTTTGTTTCGGCGCTGCACCGGGAAATAGATCTTTCCCCCAGCTTGCTCCCGGAGGGAACGATGGTTCCCTCCGTCTTTTTTGGCGGCGGCACTCCTACCGTTTTGCCTGCGGAGATGCTGGCAGAACTGCTGACCCACATAAAAGCCGCATTCACCTTGCAGCCGGACGCCGAGATCACACTGGAATGCAACCCCGGCACTGCCGGCCCTGAAGCCCTGGCTGTGTTGCGGAAGGCGGGCTTCAACCGCCTTTCTCTGGGCCTTCAATCTACAGAGGATGATCTGCTGCATTCCATCGGCCGTATTCACGATTACGCTGCTTTCCTTCGAGCCTTTCAGGCTGCCCGGCAGGCGGGTTTTGCCAACATCAATGTAGATCTGATGCATGGGCTGCCGGGACAGAGTCAGGAGAGCTATCTGGCCAGCCTGAAAAAAGTCTGTGACCTGGGACCGGAGCACATTTCTGCCTACTGCCTGATTTTAGAAGAAGGCACGCCCTTGTATGGGGACGTACAGGCTGGTCGGATTATCCTTCCGGATCCTGATGCCGTAGCGGATATGGAGGATGCTGGTATGGCCTATCTGGAAAGCCGGGGATATGGCCGCTATGAGATCTCCAACTTTGCCAGACCGGGATATGCCTGCCGTCACAATCTGCTCTATTGGAACAACCAGCCTTATCTGGGATTGGGGCCCGGTGCGCACAGTTCCCTGCCGGGGAAAGACGGCTGGGAACGCTGGTATAATCCCGCAAATATCCCCGGGTACCTCCGGTCTCTGAATGCGGATCATCTGCCCCGAGGGGAGATCCAGCGTCTTTCCCCCCGTGAGGAACGCTTCGAAACGGTGATGTTGGGGCTGAGAAAAGTAGAAGGGCTGTCTTTGGCCGAGTTTGAGAACCGCTTCGGAGAAAAGCTTCCGGCGGCCTTTCCAAAGGCTTTCCGTCAGATAGACGAATACGGCTGGTGGGCCGTCTGCCCCGGCCGGGCGGCTTTGAACCGCCGGGGACTGGATATGCTTAATGAAGCATTGGTACTTTTTATGGAGGAATGACCCTTTACCCCGGAAAAGATAGGCGTTATACTGCTGCCAGCAAAAGGAGGATGTTTTATGCGCACCAGAATACAGGGTGTACACACTATCGTTACCTGCGATATGGAGGACAGGGTCCTTCATGATACCGATCTGTGGATCCGGGACGGACGGATCGAAGCTATCGGCTTCCTGGATGCCGCAGCGGATATCACCTACAGCGGGCGGGACTGCTTTTTATATCCCGGTTTTATTAACACCCACCACCATCTGTATCAGTATTTTACCCGAAGCCTCCCCCAAGTGCAGGGCATGGAACTGTTTGACTGGCTCAAAACGCTCTATGAAATATGGAAGAATCTTAACCGGGATACGGTGTATCTTTCCTCCTTGTCCGCCATGGGAGAGCTGCTCAAATATGGCTGCACCACCTGTTTTGACCACCATTATGTTTTTCCTGAAGGCGCCGGTGATCTGATAGAAGGGCAGATGGAAGCGGCCGAAGCGTTAGGCATCCGCTTCTTTGCTTCCCGCGGAAGCATGGATCTTTCCAAAAAGGACGGAGGACTGCCTCCCGATTCCGTTGTGCAGACCGTAGACGAAATTCTGAAGGACAGCCGGCGCCTGCTGGAACTCTATCATCAGGACACCCGGGACGGTATGCGGGATATTGCACTGGCTCCCTGCTCGCCCTTCTCCGTCTCTGCCGATCTGCTGAAAGAAAGTGCTCTTCTGGCCCGTTCCTACGGAGCCCGGCTCCATACCCATGTGGGCGAGACCATAGACGAAGAAAACTACACCCTCTGCCGGGTAGGGATGCGCCCCGTAGCCTATATGGAATCTCTGGGCTGGGTGGGACCGGACGTATGGTATGCCCACGGCATTCACATGAATGATGAAGAACTGCAGCTGCTGGCAGATACGGGCACAGGTGTGGCGCACTGCCCCAATTCCAACATGAAGCTCCACAGCGGTGTCTGCCGTATACCGGATATGCTCCGCAGGGGCGTAAAAGTGGGGCTGGCTGTAGACGGTTCTGCCAGTAATGACGGCAGCAACATGATGGACGAGATCCGCTCCGCCTATTTGCTGCACCGGCTGACCTGGGGAGAAAAAGCACCCTCGGGGTATGATATGCTGAAGCTGGCTATCCGGGGCAGCGCAGCCCTGTTGGGCCGTGCCCATGACCTGGGGCAGATCGCACCGGGATACCGGGGAGACTTTTTCCTCATCCGCCGAAACCGGCCTGAGCTTCTCTGTGCCGAAAAGAACCCAAAGGATCTCTTTGGCGCCGTGGGCTACCATCTCCCCTGCGATATGGTATTTGTCAACGGGAAATTGCGGGTCAAAGACGGGCAGATCCTGGGGTTGGATGAAAAAGCACTGTATGATAAAGGAAAAAAGGAGATCGAAAGACTGTTATGCGATCATTAAATCATAAAACCGTTGCCTATCTGGCCCGAGCGGGCATTGTAGCTGCTCTGTATGCCCTGTTGACCTGTGTATGGCCCTTTTCTCTCGGCCCCATTCAGTGCCGGGTCAGCGAGGCTCTATGTGTCCTTCCCTATTATATGGGAGCGGCGGTGCCGGGACTGTTTATCGGCTGTCTGCTGGGGAACCTGCTTTCCGGCGCCATGGCGCTGGATGTACTTTTTGGCAGTCTGGCTACCCTTTTGGGCGCTCTGTGCACATGGCTGCTGGGTAAATATAAAAAGCCCGCATTTCTGGCTCCTTTGCCGCCGGTGCTTTTCAATGCCGTAATCATAGGGATCCTGCTTACCTATGTATATAGTTACGGACTGACTTTACCCGTAGCCATGGTACAGGTAGGCGGCGGCGAAGCCCTGAGCTGTTATGTGCTGGGACTTCCCCTGTTGGCCGCCATGAAAAAATACCCACAGCTGTATCAGTAAGCGGATAGATTTCTCCTCCGGCGCCAGCTTTTTGTCTCCTCTGCCGGTGATCTACCGCTCGCATATAAAAAAGCCCCGATACCCGGGGCTTTGATTTACACTTCATTTGCTTACAGCCGGTTCACATGGCGCAGAAGCACCGCCGTAGTCACGGGGCCTACACCACCCTTAAATGGCGCCAGATGCGCCACAACAGGCTCCACAGCCTCTTCATCGGCATCGCCCCCCACATTGATCACCGTCTGTCCCGGCCGGACAAAGGAAGCATCCACTAACCCCGGAGCCCCTGCGGCACAGATTAGGATATCTCCCTGCCTGCACAGCTCCGGCAGGGCCCGGCTATGGCTGTGGCACACCGTTACCGTAGCATCCCGCTGCAAAAGCAGCAGCGCCAGAGGCTTGCCTACCCGCACCGAACGCCCCAGGATCACCGCATGACGACCTGCCAGCTGAATGCCGTAATGATCCAGCAGCCGGATGCATCCTTCCGCCGTACAGGGAGTGTTAAAGGAAAAGCCCTCCCCGGTGCACAAAGCTGCAAAAGCTGCCTGCCCGCAGCCATCCACATCCAGGCTGGGTGGGATGCTTATCTCTCCCCTGGAAATGGCAATGGCGCCGCCTATCTCCGGTGCGGTCAGCGCATCCATATTCTCCATATCCGCTTCCAGCAGAGGCACGCCATGCGCCTCGCAGGAACGGCGGATCATAGTCAGATAACTTCTGGAAGCCGCTTCCCCTTCCTGCCTGAATACCAGCAGGGTGCGGCTCTTCCGCCGCTCCAACGCCGCTTCCATCTCACGGTACAGGGCTTCCGCCGCAGGGGCGCCCATCAAACGCATGATCCATCCTCCTGCAGGCATACCTCTGCAAAATACGGCAGACCCCGCATCCAGTCGCACAACACATGCCACTCCGTCAGCTTATGATCCTTTCTGGCATAGTACATATGCAGCAGTACTTCATAATTCAGCTGCACCGTGGCCCGCATTTCGTAGCCTTCCGGCAGAAGCTCTATCAGGGCACGCCAGTATTTCTTTTCTTTAGTGGCGTTAAAATCCTGCCGCAGCCGTTCACACAGACCGATCATGGCCTTTGCTCCCTCCATGGCATAGGGGATCTCCCGAGCGCCTTCCAGGGCAAAATCTGCCTCCGTAAAGGGTTTTGCGTGGATCTTGTGCATTTTGGAGCAGGAATTGCGCACCGTACCTACTTTATAAGTATCGAACTCTGCCCACCAGGGCTGCATAGCGGTGATATCGCAGGTAACGGTGAGCATCCGCAGGAACTTGCGGTGATCGCTCCCCGCCCGCACCAGCTTTTTCATCAGGGACAGATCGTTTTCTCCGAGCAGCGCCTTCTCCCGGCCTTCCTCCCAAACTATATGAGAATCCATGCGCTCCCAGCTGTTCAGGGGATTCCGCATCCCCCGGATAGCCGCCTCCCAGCCGCTTACCCGGTCGTTTTCTATTTTCAGCATGTGCAGATACCTCGATTCATTAGTTGTAAACAGTATATAATACATCCTGCGTCCTTGCAATCCCCATGCAAAATCCGTATCCTTTGGCACAAAAAGAAACCGGCCCTTTGCAAGGCCGGTTTTCCTGTTTTTCTGTACAGATTATTCCTTGATACCCTTGGCGGCCAGTTTCATACGCTGTTCCTTGGACAGATACTTTTTACGCATACGGATGCTCTTTGGCGTTACCTCCACCAACTCATCATCTGCAATGAATTCCAGGCATTGTTCCAGTGTAAACACCACCGGAGGCGTCAGCCGCAGGGCTTCATCGCTGCCGGAAGCACGCATATTTGTCACATGCTTCTTCTTGCAAACGTTGACCACGATATCCTCACTGCGGGCATTCTCTCCCACGATCTCTCCCTCATACACAGGGATGCCCGGGCCCACAAACAGTCTTCCCCGTTCCTGTGCATAAAACAGACCGTAGGAACTGGTATCTCCCGTTTCATGCGCTACCAGAGAACCGCTCTCCCGACTTTCAATGGGCCCTCTGTAGGGCTCATAATCCAGGAACAGGTGGCTCATAACGCCATTGCCCTTGGTATCCGTCAGCAGCTCGCTGCGATACCCCATCAAGCCTCGGGCCGGGATCTTGAACTGCAGCCGGGTGCCGGTATCCCCCATGGCGCCCATATCCGTAAGCTCTGCTTTACGGGTGCCAAGCTTTTCCATGACGGAGCCCACAAATTCCGTAGGCACATCAATGGTCAGCTCTTCGATAGGCTCCAGCATCTTCCCGTCTTTATCATAATGCATGATGACCTTGGGACGGGTGACGGCAAACTCATAGCCTTCCCGGCGCATGGTTTCGATGAGAATGGACAGATGCAGCTCTCCGCGGCCGGATACCTTAAAGGTATCCGTGGACTCTGTTTCCTCCACCTTCATGCTCACGTTGGTCTTTACCTCACGGAACAGCCGTTCCCGCAGGTTCCGGCTGGTAACCCAGCGGCCTTCCTTGCCGGCAAAGGGGCTGTCGTTGACCTTAAAAAGCATGGAGACCGTAGGTTCATCGATATGCACAAAGGGCATGGGCTCCACACAGACCGGATCACAGACCGTTTCACCTACGTTCAGATCCTCAATTCCCGCCACACAGACGATGTCGCCGGCAGTGACCTCTTCCACCTCTACCCGGTGCAGTCCTTCAAAATGATACAGACGGGAGATCTTGCCCGGGCGGACTTTATTCTCCGTACCGCCGCAGACGGTAACGGCCATTCCTTTTTTGGCTACGCCCCGTTCGATACGGCCTACGCCGATCTTGCCTACATAATCATCATAATCAATGGTGGAAAACAGGATCTGCAAAGGCGCTTCCAGATCCATGGCAGGAGCGGGAATGGTCTTGAGGATGGTATCGAAAATGGGCTTCATGCTGTTTTCCAGCTTATCGGGTTCAAAACCGGATCTGCCCTGCCGGGCGGAAGCATACACCACCGGGAAATCCAGCTGTTCGGCAGTAGCCCCCAATTCGATGAACAGCTCCAAAGTCTCATCCACCACTTCTTCGGGGCGGGCATCGGGGCGATCCACCTTGTTGACCACCACCACGGGCACCTTATTCAGCTCCAGCGCCTTTCTCAGCACAAAACGGGTCTGCGGCATACAGCCTTCAAATGCATCCACAAGCAGCAGCACGCCGTCTACCATTTGCAAAATGCGCTCCACCTCACCGCCAAAGTCTGCATGCCCCGGCGTATCCACAATATTGATGCGCACATCCCCGTAAGAAACGGCGGTGTTCTTGGAAAGGATGGTGATACCCCGCTCCCGCTCCAGATCTCCGCTGTCCATGATGCGGTCTACCCCGACCTCGCTCCAACGCAGAACCCCCGCATCCTGAAGCAGGTGATCCACCAGAGTGGTCTTACCGTGGTCTACATGGGCAATGATGGCGACGTTTCTGATTTCCATGCTTGTTACCTCTTTATCCAATGGAAGATTTCTCAAAACTTTATAAGTATATCACGATTTTCCCCGGGCGCAAGCCTTTTTTCGCAGGGCAGAGCAAAAAAGTATATAAAACCTCTCCCGACGGTTAAGGCGGAACACACAGGTTCTGTCAGTACAACCATATCTGTATTTCAATCGTAAGCCACGGTGCTTACCGCCTCCAGCAGATTCTGCACCCGGATCAATCCTTCCTGCGAACCGGCGATCCGGGCGGAAGCAGGCAGCAGTATCCGGGTGTACCCCAGCCGCCGGCATTCCTTCACCCGCTGCTCCATCTGGCTCACAGGCCGCAGTTCCCCGGTCAGTCCCACCTCGCCCACGGCTACGGTATGCGGGGGCAGGGAACGGTCATAATAAGCGGAAGCCAGACACAGCGCCGCTCCCAGGTCCGCTCCCCGATCCTGAAGGCACAGGCTCCCGGCAGCGCTAAGATATGCATCTTTGTCGCACAGCCGCAGCCCGGCCCGTTTTTCCAATACCGCCAGCAGCAGATTCAGCCGGGGCGTATCCATGCCCAGCGCCGTCCGCCGGGGAGAGCCATAGGCCGTGGGACACAGCAAAGACTGCACCTGTGCCAGCAGGGGTCTTGTCCCCTCCATTACGCAGGTAACGCAGCATCCGGGCACTCCGGGCGTATCGGAAAGGAACAGCCGGGAAGGATCCGGCACCTGCTCCATGCCCTTATCCGTCATTTCAAAAACGCCCAGCTCATTGGTAGAGCCGAAACGGTTTTTCTGGGAGCGCAGCAGCCGCAGGCCTTCCTGATTATCCCCTTCAAAGTACAATACCGTATCCACAATGTGCTCCAGCACCTTGGGCCCGGCAATGGCGCCTTCTTTGGTCACATGTCCCACCAGGAATATCGCCGTCCCCGTTTCCTTGGCAAAGCGGGTCAGCTCTGCCGCCGATGCCCGGATCTGGGTAACGCTGCCGGGTGCGGAAGGGGTGTTTTCCATGAACATGGTTTGAATGGAATCCACGATCATGAATGCAGCCTTGCGGCTTCTGCCCTCCTCCACGGCTGCCTCGGCACTGGTTTCGCACAGCAGCAGCATATCCCCGGGGATGCCCAGTCGGTCTGCCCGCAGACGGATCTGGCTCTTGCTTTCCTCCCCGCTGACATACAGGACCGTTCCCTGCCGGGTTAGATTGTGAGCCGTCTGCAGCAGTAGTGTGCTCTTGCCGATGCCAGGACTGCCCCCCAGCAGCACCGTCATACCCGGCACCAGACCTCCGCCCAGCACCCTGTCCAGCTCCCCGATGCCCGTTGATACCCGTCGGCTTTCCTTCGGCGCCACATCCTCCAGCAGCACCGCCCTGGAAGGAGCGGCAGTGCGCTTCATGGTCACCCTTTCCTCTTCTACAATGGTATTCCAGCTGCCGCACTGAGGACATTTGCCCATCCAGCGGGGGGTCTCATAGCCGCATTCCCCACATACATATACAGTCTTATCTTTCATGCTCCTGCCGCCTCCGCCTCTATTTATGAGGGATCTCCATATATTCCAAAATGTCTTTATCCCGCCAGGTCACATCCATCCACCAGACGTGTTCTCCGCCTGCACCCAAAAACTGTGCCTTTTCCCCGCTGCGGGTGATGCAGAAGGTGGAACCATCTGAAAAGAAGTATACATACACCTTATCCATATCGCCGTAAGCCAGAAAGGAATCACCTATGGCAAAGTCTGCCACGCCTTTAGCGGCGGTATGGAGGTTTCCTTCTATATCCAGGTAGCAAAGGTCACTGTCGTACCCATGGTTCCCCGTAAGAAAGGCGATCTCCCGGCCATTGGTCTTGGGATCGTGCACAAACACACCGGTATCCAGCTTCTCCGTTTTCCCTGTAGTTAAGGTAAGTTTTCGTAAAACTCCGTCCTCCCCTACATATAAAAGCACCCCCTCATAAGCAAAGGGCCGGGAGACGGCTGCGGCGCTGTTTTCCAGCACAGCCAGGGTAACGCTTTCTCCTGTGGTAAGATCGCAGGCAAAAAGTTTGAAACGGCTGCTGCCCGTGCGTTCCGTCCAGAAAACCGTGTCCTCCCATAAAGTAAGATAGGGGACGCCCATATGAACGGTTTTCAGTATCCGGCTTTCTCCGGTTTGCCGGTTCCATGCCCGCAGGTTTCCCCCGCCCTGCCCCTGCACATCCAGATACACCAGCCATTTTTCGTTAATGCATGGGCAGCGGATGCTTTTGTAGCTTTGGGCAGGGGAAAGATAGGTCTTTTCGCCCGTTTCAAGATCTGTCAAAATGCAGCGCACAAAACTGGCGTCTCCATCCTGATGATAGTTTCCGGCAGCAAAAAGCAGCTGCCCCTGCCAGTAGGAGAAGTCTGCTCCATACTGATATTCCCCCACCACGATTTCTTTCTGAAGTTTTCCCAGATCCGCTCCGTACAAGGGCTGATCCGCTCCCGGTTCCGGTGTGGGGGCAGGAGTAGGCGCAGAAGTAGGCGCCGGGGTAGGCGTTGCTTCCAGCCCAAGGCAGCTCAGATCCGGCTCCGCATTAACAGCCTGCTCTATCCAGCCCGGTGCAAACCGTATGAATATCCACAAACCGCCTCCCAGCAGCAATACGCATACACACAGAAGCACCCAGGGCCCCAGTGGACTGCCCTTCAGGCTTCGACGGCGGTGTTTTGTAGACTTATGTTCCTGTTTCTGCTTCATGCTTTCTATTGTACAGGCATCCGCCTTCCGGGTCAACCGTCCCCGGGAGTACAAGCATCCGTTTTCGCCTTTTACCACCACCCAGTTGTGGAAAAAAGTATATGTCAGCATTTGTCTATTTAAGGTTGCCCCAGGGGGCCAGCCGTGTTATAATGCCCACGGAACCAAACCAAAAGATACAGGAGAGAGGATAGAATGTATTCCGGTGCAGGCATAATCCGAATCTACGCAGGCCAGTCCGGCCGTCCCTTTGCAGAGCGCATGTGCGCCTATCTGGGCGCCCAGCTGGGAGAATCTCAGACCATTCAGTTTTCCGAGGGCAACACCTTTGTCCGGGTAGGCGAAAGCATCCGGGATAAAGACGTATACCTGGTGCAGCCCATTGCCCGTCACCCCAATGATGAATTTATGGAACTGCTGTTCTGGATCGATGCTTTCAAACGTTCCAGCGCCAATTCCGTCACCGTGATCATTCCCTACTTCTCCTATGCCAAGGGCGATAAAAAAGACGAACCCCGGGTATCCATCCGGGCCCGTGTCTGCGCCGACTGCATCGAAGCCGCCGGAGCCGACCGTATCATCTTTATGGATCTGCATGCCGCTCAGATCCAGGGCTTCTTTAAAAAGCCTGTGGATCACCTCATCGCTCAGCCCCTGCTGGCGGAATATATCCGCCGCTCCGGCATTGTAGACGAAAATCTGGTGGTAGTTTCCCCCGATGCCGGCTCCGCCAAGCGAGCACACACCTTTGCCAAGGCTCTGGGCTGCCCCGTAGCCATTGGCGACAAAACCCGCTATGACCACAGCGAAAACGCCAAGGTGCTGGATATTATTGGCGAAGTCAAAGACAAGAACTGCCTGGTGGTAGACGATTTCTCCATCTCCGGCGGTACCATGATCGATGTAGCCCGGGGTCTGAAAGAAAAGGGCGCCCGAAACATTTACGGTGCTCTTTCCCACAACTGCATGAGCGAAAAGGCCCTGCAGCGGCTGGATGAAAGCCCCTATGAGTTCGTGGTCACTACGGATACGGTAGAGTGCCCCGAGGCCAAGAACCATCCCAAGATCCGCATTATCTCTGCTGCGCCCATGTTTGCCCAGGCGGTAAAGATCATTCACGATCGAGCTCCCATGAGCACCCTGTTCGACCAGCGCATCAGTAAGCGTATGCTGGATATGAGCTTTGCCCAGCAGTTGAATCTGCTGTACGATCCGGAATAATTTTCCCCACCCTGTTGCATATCAAAAGAAGGGTAGCGATACCCTTCTTTTTCGTTGTGTGCAATAAACGGGTGCGGTCATCTGCCGCACCGCTGTAGCCTGCTGTTCCCTGAGAGATACGGCGTATGTGGTGATTCTTTTGAGGGAGCAGAAACAGAGCAGGCGTAAACCCGCTCCGTTTACGGCGCTACTTTGGGGGATATTTTTTCACAAGCAACTTGAGTTCATTCAACAAGCGATTATACTCGTCTGCCGTTACCGTTGCACAGACCTTCCATTCTTTCCAGGAGCTGTCCGCTGTATCAAAAGTAAAATGAACGGCAAAAGAATATTGATCTTCATTTTTAAAAGCGGCAATGCGCAAATACGGCTCCATAAAATCCGATATATATGATCCGCTTTGGATATCTCTTAGTGCGCATAGCTCTTTGTATAGGTCTAGCAATTCACAGGATAATAAGCACGCATCCTTTTGTTTTACAGATACGCTTCTATCTGTATAGCATATTGATAGCACAAGCCAGTTTGAATCGTAATCGAAATTATCTTTTCCGGATTTAGGACTATCAGGAAATTGGTACCCCTCAACATCCAGCTCTATACTGTTGCTTAACCCGTGAAATAGCACGCTTGTCTCCTCGCCTCTGTAAACAAAAGTGGATGTAACATCCGTTATATCCACTTGATCTGGTTGCGGGGGAACGATCCCTATTCTTTATACAAACTGTTATGCCGATTTTGTGCGGATACAGCCAATCTTGATTCGTATGAAATTATGATAGAAAAGCGGCAGAGAGCTGCTTTATCATGCTGAGCGAGGTGTGTTCGGTTCCCCTGACGGCGTGAGGCTGAGGGTATTGTCTCCGAACCGTTTTCGGGACAGCCCCCACGGCATGTTTCGTCATCCTGAGGCCCTCAATGAGGAAGTGTATCTAAAAAACCGCCTCCTACGCCGGAAGCGGTCTTGTTTGCTGTCGAAGGATCGTCACTCCGCTTTCTCCACGTTTCGGGAGGCCAGGAGGGTGAGGCCGATGGTCGGATCCTCGTAGACGAGGTCGCCGATGTGGACCGGGGCATCTACGATGAGGTCCTTCAGGGCCGCTACCGCGGGGAGCAGGGCCGCCCGGGGGATGGGGGCGGTACTGCGGACGCTGACTAGGGGCAGCACGCCGCCGTTCACCGCCACGCTGGTGGTCAGGACACGGCGGGGGTCCGTCAGTTCCGTCTGGCCATAGGCGACGCCGTTCTTGCAGGCCGCGCCCTCCACCCTGGTCTCCCCGTTCTCCTGCCACACGGTGAGCAAGCACCCGTTGGGGCAGACTACGCAGGTCAATTCCATCTTCTTCATACGAGGCTCACCTCCACCTGTTCTGAGACGGGCACGTTCTTCACCTTCAGGCGGATCATCTCCGAGGGCATGACCCGCTTCATTTTCTTGCTGACCAGGGTCTTACCGCCCGCCGTGACCATCAGCTTCTGGTCCCGGCCGGGGAGCATGACCCGCATGGACAGGTAACCGTCCTCGCCGGCGGTCAGCTGTCGGGGCAGAACGTAGCGGATGCCGTCGGAGACGGTCACGGGGACCATCTGCTTGTTTATCTCACCCTTTAGATAGGCCGCCGCGTGCTCCGCCGCCCGTTCGCCTTCCTCGGACACCAGATCCACGAGGTCGTGGACGTGGAGGCCGTTGCCGCAGGAGAAGACACCGGGGACCGAGGTCATCAGATCCCCATCCGCCAGTGCGCCGCCGGTGACGGGATCCATCTCTATGCCGCAGGCCTTGGCAAGTTCGTTCTCCGGGATCAGGCCCACGGATAGCACCAGCACGTCGCAGGGGATGGTCCGCTCCGTGCCGGAGATGAACCGGCCCTTTTCGTCCACCTTGGCGGTGATGACGTGGGTGATATGGTCGTCTCCGTGGATCTCCTTTACGGTCTCTGCGAGGCACAGGGGGATATCGAAATCTTCAATGCATTGCCGCACATTTCTGGGCAGGCCCGAACAGAAGGGCAGCTTTTCGAGGACGCAGTGGACTCTGGCCCCCTCCAGGGTCATGCGTCGGGCCATGATGAGACCGATGTCGCCGGAGCCCATGATGACCACGTTCTTGCCAAAGGCGATGTTGCGCATGTTCATGAGGTATTGGACCACGCCCGCCGTGTACACCCCCGCGGGCCGGTTCCCGGGCACGGCCAGGGCACCTCTCGTGCGCTCCCGGCAGCCTGTGGACAAAATGACGGCCTTGGTCTGGACCTCGAAGAGGCCCTGGGGGGTGATGTAGGTCACCTTTTTGTCGGGGGTAAGCTCCACCACCATGGCGCCGGTGACGGCTTCCACCCCGGCGTCCTTAGCCATCTGGATGAATCGGGCCGCGTACTCGGGGCCGGACATGGCGCTGCCGAAGCGCAGCACGCCAAAGCCGTCGTGGATGCACTGGTTCAGGATGCCGCCCAGCACCGGGTTTCGTTCCAGGAGCAGCACCCGCCCCATGCCGCTTTCCTTTGCTCTGACCGCCGCTGCCAGCCCCGCGGGGCCGCCGCCGATGACCACAAGATCAGCTCGTTCCATGGTCACGCTCGCCCTCCTTTCACATAGCCCAGCAGGGGACGATCCCCCCGCCGCTTCAGGTCGATGTCCCCGGGTGCCTTGCCCTCAGAAAGCAGCAGCTCCACGATCCGCTGGAAGCAGTAGCCCCCGTTGCAGCGGCCCATGGTGGACCGGGTTCGGTTCTTCACGGCGATGACGCCGGTGGCGCCGATGGGGTTGTGGAGGGCCCGCTTCACCTGGGCCCGAGTCACGGTCTCGCAGCGGCAGACCACGTCCCCGTAGTCCGGATCTTGCTCGATCAGCGCCCGCTGCTCCGCCCGGGAGAGCTCCGCGAAGGGAGGGATGCCCCGGTAGGTGGAGACGAAATCGGGCTTTTCGACGAGCTCCGTATCCTCGGAAAGGATATCCAACACCATCCGGGCGATGGGCATGGAGGCGGTGATGCCGGGGGATTCAATGCCGATGAGGTTGATGAGGTGCTTCGCCTTGGGGCTCCGCTCGATGACGAAATCGCCGAAGTTGGCCTCGCCCTTCTTCACCAGCTTGGGTCGGACCCCGGCGTAGGTGCCGATGACGGTCCGCATGTTCAGCGTGGGTAGCAGGATCATGGCCTCCCGCCAGAGCTGGCCCAGGATGGGCTCCGTGGTGCTGTAGTCCTCGTGATTTTCAATGTAGTCCGCGCTGGGACCGATGAGGATGTTCCCGTCCACGGTGACCGTGAGGTGGACGCCCAGCCCCCCTACGCCGGGCCGGGGTACCGGGTACACGAGCATCTTCAAGGCCCCCTTGTCCAGCAGGTAGTATTCGCCCCGGCAGGGGTAGATGGTGAAGGAGGGGTCCCCAGCCATGGCAGACACCCTGTCGGCGAAGAGGCCCGCCGAATTGATCAGGGTCCGGCAGGCGAGGACATGGTCCCCGGCCTGGACCCGATATCCATCCTCCGTGGCTTCCACGGCGGTGACGGGGCTGTTCAGGTAGTACTGGACCCCGTTCTGGGCCGAGGCCTCCGCCAGGTGGATGGAGTAGAGGAAGGGGTTGAACACGGCGGTGTTGCTGGAGAGCATGGCCCAGCTGGCGGGCAAATCGGGCTCGATGGCCCGGATGGCGTCCCCGTCGATGATGCTGAGGCCCTTGACCCCGTTCTTCTCACCCTGCTCCTTCAATTTGATGAGGGCCTGGCGATCCGCCTCGTCGTAGCCCACGATGAGCTTGCCGGTCTTCTTATAGGGGATGTCCAGCGTCTTGCACAGGGCCTCGAAGCCCTCGTTGCCCTCCACGCAGAGCTTGGCCATGAGGCTGCCGGGCCGGTTGTTGAATCCGGCGTGGACCACGCCGCTGTTGCGGCCGCTGGTGCCCATGCCCACGTCCAACTCCTTCTCCGCCACGGCAACGGTGAGGTCGTAACGGCTCAGGGCGTAGGCGATGGCGCAGCCTACGCTCCCCCCGCCCACGATCAATACGTCATAGTTCGTCATTTGCATGCCTCGCTCAAAATTGTGATGGCGTCCTCCAGGGTGAAGGGCGCGTAGCCACCCGCCGCCATGTCTCCCCAGGGCAGGGCGTTCTGGGCCAGCTCCCGGACGACGGCTTCATCGGGGGTGAAGCCCAGGGCTTCCGTCAGGTTCACGGGCAGGCCCATGCGCCGGAAAAATGCTTCCAGGCCCGACGCCGCGTCCTCTGCTCCGAAGAGCTTTTTCAGAGCGTCCAGCTTGCCCGCGTCGTCCTGGGGCGCGATGAACCGAAGGTAGGCGGGCAGGATGGCGGTCATGCCCGCGCCGTGGGCGATGTTGTATTTCGCCGACACCGCGTGCTCCAGCATGTGGCAGAGCCAGTTCTCCTCGTGGCCCACGCCCAAAACCCGGGACATGGCCAGGATGCTGGCCCACATGAGGTTGCTCCGGGCGTTAAGATCGCCTGGCGTCTCACAGGCCACGGGGCCCCATTTGTAGACTGCCTCCAGGATGCCCAGGGACATGTTGTCGCTCACGTCCACCGCGTCATCTCGGTGGAGGTACTGCTCCAGCACGTGGGAGAAGATGTCCGCCGCGCCGAGAGCCGTCTGCCGCTTGGGGAGCGTCAGGGTCAACGTGGGGTCGCAGATGGAGAAGGTGGGTCGGACGCTGGGATGGTTGCAGATCATCTTCTGTTCCCCCAGCCGATCTATGACCACGAAGCTTTCGTTGCTCTCGGAGCCGGTGGAGGCGATGGTCACCACCAGGCCGATGGGGTAAGCCCCGTTCTCGGCGCTCCTTTCCCCGCTGATGTAGGCCCAGACGCCTTCGGGGCAGGGGTTCTTCGCCAGGAGCGCCACTCCCTTGCAGGTGTCGATGACGGAGCCGCCGCCTATGCCCACCACCAGATCGCAGCCCTCCCGGAGGAAGATGGCCGCGGCTTCGTCGATCTGCTCCGCCCTAGGGTTGGCGGTGCAGGCGGCGTGGAGGTAATAGGGGACGCTCCGCTGGTCGAGGCCGGTCAAAAGCTGATCCAGCACCGGCAGCCGCACGTCGGCATAGGTGCAGACGAAGACCTTTTCAGGCTTCAGCTCCGCCGCCAGCTCGGCGCAGCGGCCGCTTTCCCCGGGCCCGAAGACGATCCGGGTGGGGAATACGAACGTAAAGGGTTGATAGGGCATGGTTCACTTCCTTTCCGCCTGGTTCGGCTCCTTCACCAAACAGGCACCCAACAGGATCAAGAACACCAATATGCTGCAGAGGATATAGAGCCACCGGGGGGAGTGGGGGTAGAGGACGGCGCAAAGGGCCGTGACCACGATCCCCAGCCCGGAGGAGAACAGGTTTGCCAGGGCGTAGACCCCGCTTTGATACTCGCTGCCCGTGTATACGGCCAGGCCCCCGTCCACCTCGCTCTTGAGCATGCCGTACCCAAGAGCCATGACCAGGGTGGCGGCGATGGCCAGGGCGTAGGCCTTAGCCGGGATCACCACCAGGGCGACGAGGCCCAGCAGGGTGACGAGAGCGCTCATGCGGACCCCGAAGATCAGCCCCCAACGGCCGAAGAGGGGGTTGATGAGGATCATGGCAAAGAGCATCCCCCCATAGTAGACGCTGCCCAGGACCGAGGACTGCATGGCGTCCATGCCCAGCCGATCCGTGAAGTAGGGCACGAAGTACAGGCTGTAGTTGGACCCCAGGTTCATGTACACGTAGAACAGGATGTTGATGAGCACGAATAGCAGCGCCGCCCGGTTCCGGCGCAGGAAGGCCATGGCGTCCCCGTAGGGCTTGTAGGCCTCCTTGAAGAAGGCGGCGAGGCCCTTCCCCGCCGAGGCGGCCCGAAGCTTCTCGCCGATGGCGGTCTCCTTGAGGAGCATGTTCCGAAACAGGATCATAGCGGTCATCATGAGGAAGGAGACGATGAGGAACACCCGCTCCGTGGCCACCACCCCGTACCGGTCCACGAAGATGCCCGCGATGGGGATCAGCAGCCCCGCGGCCACGGTGATGATGTTGAACAGGTTGAAGGCCACGATCCGGCTCTCCTCGTCGCTGTCCTCGATCATGACGAGATAATAGGCGATGCTCATGATCTTATTGCTGTTGAACAGGATCACCGCGAGCAGCGCGAAGAAGAAGTTTTTGGAGAACAGGTATACGAGGGGCGGCAGGGCCGAGGACAGCAGGTCGAACACGAAGGTGGCCCGCTTCCGGCCCATCCGATCCACCAGCGGTGCGGAGATGAAGCTGAACAGGAAGGAGGCCACGGTGCCCGCCACCATCAGGCGGCCCAGGGCCGTGTCCGTGAGGCCGATCTCCTTCAGGTACAGGCTAATGTAATAGGTATAGAAGGTGTAGGGCACGCCCCACAGGGGGTGGAAGGCGATGCACACCCGATCGTTCCCCTTGAGGCAGCCGAAGTAGCCGCCGACGCGCTTCAGGAAACCTTTTTTCACAGGCCCAGCCTCCTCAGGATCGGACCGTTCACCGCCCGTACAGGCCCGGTGATATGGTCCGGGATGTCGGTATGGCCCGCCTGGGCCGCGGTCAACGCCCCGGCGAGAGCCGCGATGGTGTCCGTGTCGCCTCCCAGCGACGCCCCCAGGGAGATGGCCCGATAGGCGCTGCCTTCCGCCGCCAGGAATAGGGCGAAGACCGCCCCGCACACGTCCACCGAGGGGAGGCCCGTGCCCCAGAGGTCGTAGAGCCGGTGGAACAGTTCCTCGTCGGGGAGCCGGCCCCAGCTGGCCGCTTCCCGGATGCGGGCCGCGGAGGAAGCGGCGCAGCCCCGCCAGGGGGCCAGGGCCTCCGTCAGGGGGCCATTCTCCAGGGCCGCTTCGACGACCTCAGCCACGGTGCCCCCGTTCAGGGCCGTGAGCAGGGCCGCCCCGTAGCAGCCCGACGCCTCCAGGGCTTCCGAGGTGTTGTGGGTGGGCAGCAGGGCGGCGCGGACGTTCTTCCGCAGCCGGTCCATGGTCTGGTCCGGGTCGAAGCACACCGCCGCCGGGATCCGCATGATGCCGCCGCAGGTGGTGCCGGTGCCTGCGGTGGCCGGGTCGGCGCCGTTCTCGATGGCAGTCAGCGCCTTGAGGGAGCTGGGCCCGATGTAGTGCTTCTCCACCGCCCTGGTCTCCCGTATCCAAACGAGGAGAGCGTCCACCGTATCCGCTACGGTGACTTGGCCCTTCGCCCGGTACCGCTCCAGCAAATAGGCCACCTGCTCCGTGTCGTCGGTGACGGAGCCGGGGGTCAGGTCCCCATGGTTCTGGGAATCCTTTTGGCTCAAAAGGCGGGTGACGCCGTCGGGGAAGGCGCGCTCTATCTGGTCACGGGTCATGAACTCCGTGGCCATGCCCAGGGCGTCCCCGCAGGCGAAGGACAGCAGGGCGGCGTCGATGCGCGCTTGCTTGTCAGACGAAATGCTCACAGAGGAATTCATACCCCTTTCTGATCTTTTCCTGGGTGTCGGAGAGATAGAACTTGTAGGCGGGCTCCAGGGTGTAAAAGCCCTTGTAGTCGCCCAAGGCGTCCTTAACGTCCGCCCAGTCCGTATCGCCCTCGCCGGCGGACAGGTGCTTGATATTGCCCAGATAGTCGCTCATGTGCAGGTGGCAGGGAGGGCAGGCGCGGATGAAGGCGGCCGGGTCCTCATCCGCCTCCCGAGCCTCGGTGGTGTCCACCATGGGCCGGATGTTGGGATGGCCCAGCTCCTTCACGTAGGCGGTGAGCTTCTCCGCCGTGGAGCAGGTGTAGGGAGAATTCTCCATGGCCATGAGGATGCCGCGTTTGCCGCACTCGTCGGCGAGCCACAGCAGATTGTCGACCACAGGCTTTTCCAGCAGATCCTCGTAGCCGGGGTAGCTGGGGGAATGAGGATGGACCACCAGCACCTGGCAGCCCATGCGCTGGCCCATGGTCAAGAGATCCCGTGAGAAGTTGCGGCCGTCCTCCCGCATGGTCTTATGCGCCGTGTAGAGCACGCCGAACATGACCAGGGGATAGTGGATGGAGGCGAGGCGGATGCCGGTCTTTTCGAACTTCCTGGTGGCTGCCTCGGAGGCGTCGGAGATGGCCTGGGGCATGAGTTCGGCGTAGTCGAACCCGGCGGCTTTGATCATGGCGAGGGCGTCCTCGGACTCGTAGGGGAACAGGGCCCCGGTGGAAAACGAATACTGTGCTTGCTTCATGGCGTTCTTCCTTTCCTTGCTATGGGCAAAGGCGCGCATATCCGTGCCCTTGCCCATAGGGGCGGTCTCCCGCCCCTGGGAAGAAGGCTTAGCCTTCGTCGATCTCGCTTTGCAGGTCCTTTACGGCCTTGTCGAGGAGGGCCTGGCTGGTGCCCCGGTTCTTCTCCAGCTTGTTGAGCATGTTCCGGATGAGGCTGTCCATGGTGCCCATCTGCTCGAAGTGGGTGTAGGCGAAGATATAGTCCAGCTGTTTGAACGCGATGCTGTAGAGGGCGTTCTCGCTGAGGGCCTTCTGGATGTCCGGGTTGTCAAGCTCCGACTTGCGGATGGGCAGATACCCGGTGGCCAGGGCGAACTCAGCGTTGTTCTCGGCGGTGGTCAGATAGGAGACGTACTCCCAGGCGGCCTCCACCTTCTGGGGATCATCGGTGAGGATAACCATCACATTGCCGCCCAGAGCCAGGGACTGGTTCTTGAAGTAGGGCATCTCGATGGCGCCCAGCTCGAACTCCGTGGCCCCCTTCCAGCGGGAGATGCGGTTGGAGGTGGCGGCGATGAAGGCGCAGTTGCCGGACAGGAACCGGTTCTCCGCGTTGTCGTGCTCACCGGCGGCCATGATGCCGGAGGTGACCAGGGAATACCAGAAATCGGTGACCTCCAGGGCCGCCGCGTCGTTGTACACGGGCTTGATCTTCCCGTCCTCGCCCTGAACCACGATCTCGCAGCCGTTTTGCTTCAGCATGGACTTGAAGAGCCAGGGGGCGTCGGACACGTCGAAGGTGGTGAAATCCTTGCCCTCGCCGCCCAGCTTGACCAGCAGATCGGCGCACAGGTCATAGAACTCCGGCCAGGTCTTGGGGGGGGTGGTCATGTCCACGCCGGCCTTCTCCAGCAGGGTCTTGTTGTAGTACATGACCTGGGTGGAGATGCCGAAGGGCACCGCGCAGATGCCCTGGCCCATGTAGGTGCAGTAATCCAGCATGCCGGGGAAGATGTCGTCCACATCGAACTCCGCCTGCTTGACGAGCTCGGCCATGGCGTAGTCGTTCCGGCCGCCGGTGTAGAGGGGACCGGCGTACATGAGGGCCACGTCGGGCTGGGTGTTGGTTAGCAGGGCCGCGCTGACCTTAGTGGCGGTGTCCGCGGAGCCGCCGGAATAGGAGAGCTCCAAATCCACGAGATCGTTGCCTTCGTCAAAGGCTTTGGACATGGCCACGAACTTGTCGCCGCTGGTGCCGCTGACGGCGTACCAGACCTGCAGGGTCTGCTTCTCCCGGGCGGGAGCCTCGGTGGGGGCGGTCTCGACAGGCTTTTCTTCCGTCTTGGCTTCGGTCTGCTGGACGGGGGCGGCGGTGGGGTCCGCCTTGTTCACCGTGTTGGCGTATTGGCTGACGCACCCGGGCAGGAGCAGCAGCGCCACGAGAAGGAACGCGATGACTTTTTTCATGGGTTTCATAGTATCTCCTTTCATTGTGTCCTTAGGATTTCATGCCAGTCAGGGTGATGGAACGGACCAGCTGCTTTTCGCAGAAGATGAAGATAATGAGCACCGGCAGGATGGCCATGAGGGAGGCGGCCATCATGACCTGATACTCGGAGGAGGATTCCTGCATCAGGTACTTTAAGCCGATGGGCAGCGTCCTGTACTCCGTCTTGGTGGTGACGATCAGGGGCCAGGTGTAGCTCTTCCAGTTCCCCAGGAAGGAGAAGAGGGTGGCCGTGGAGATGGCGCCCTTGGAGTTGGGCACGATCACTCGGGTCAAAACTCTAAAATACCCGCAGCCGTCCAGCTTGGCGGAGTCCACCAGATCCTTGGGGATGGAGTCGAAGTAGCTCATCAAGAGGAGCGTGGTGAAGGCCGTGGTCACCTGGGGGAAGATGATGCCCGCATAGCTGTCCAGCCACCCCAGCGACGCCACCAGCAGGTACATGGGGATCATGGTCACCACCATGGGCACGAAGAGGCTGGAGCGCATGAAGGCCAGAAACAGCTTCTTGCCGGGATAGCGGAGCTTGGTGATGGAGTAGGCCGCGAAGATGGAGATGACGATCTGCAGCACCGTCTCGATGACGGAGGTGACGATGCTGTTGAAGTAGTACCGCCAGAAGGGGATCATCTCGAAGACCTTGGTGAAGTTCTGCCACTGCCACTGGGACGGGATCCACCGGGGCGGGTAGGCGTACACGTCCGCCTTGGTCTTGAAGGCGGAGAGGATCATCCACACGAAGGGGAAGAGCATGAACAGGGCGCCGATGGTGAGCATGACGAACACGTACCACTGGTAGCTGTTCAGGTGTTTGCGACGGATGCGCATGGGCTGGATATCGGCAGGCTTACTCATAGTCCACGTCCTTTCTCGCATCCATGGCGGAGCGGATCTGGGTCAAGATGAAGATGACGATGAACAGCAGCAGCGCTGCGGCGGAGGCCCGGCCCATGCGGCCGTTGGTGAAGGCCTGCTCGTAGATGTAGCTGACGATGAGGCGGGTGGATCCAAGAGGGCCGCCGTTGGGGGTCATGACGTTGATCTCCGTGAACACCTTGAAGGAGTTGATGATGCACATGATGACCACGAAGTTGGTGATGGGACGAAGCAGCGGGAACTTCACCTTCCAGAAGAGCTGCCACTCGTTGGCTCCGTCCAGCCGCGCAGCCTCGAGGTACGAGTCGGAGATGTTCTGCAGGCCCGACAGGAACAATACCACGTTGTAGCCGAGGCCCTTCCAGATGGAGAACAGGAGGATGGAGAGCATGGCGGTGTGCTCGCTGTAGAGCCACTTGAGCTCCGGCAGACCCAGGAAGGAGAGGATCTGATTGAAGGGGCCTACCTGGGGATCGTAGAACCATATCCAGATGAGGCTGGAGGCCACCATGGGCACCACCACGGGGGCGAAGTAGGTGGACCGCAGGAACTTCTTCAGGGGGATGTTCTTGTCGAGCTGCACCGCGATCAGCAGGGCCAACGACGTGTCGAAGATGAGCTTGGCCGCCGAATATTTGCAGGTGTTCCACATGGACAGCCAGAAGTCGCTGTTCTCCAGCAGGTACCTGTAGTTGCGCAAGCCGATGAAGGACATCTCGCCCGTGGCCATGTTGAAGTTGGTCAGGCTGAGCTCCACCACCTGCACCACCGGGATCACGAAGGTGAACACCAGGAACACGATGGAGGGCACCAGCAGAAGCACGCCCACCACGATCTCCGGCACGGAATAGGTGTTCCGTCCCAGGGTGATCTTGCGGATGGCGCGTACAGGCGGCTGTGCGGCCGCCGAAACGTTCTTTTCCATAGGCTCATCTCCTTTTGGCGATCAGGACATCTTGGGGGACATAGTGCAATGTGACGGCCCCGTCGGTCAAAGGCCAGGGGTTCCCGTCGCACACGGCCAGGATGGAAGGATCGAGGCCGGTGATGGCGATCTCGTCCGCCGCCGAAAAGAGCAACCGCTCCTCGGGGGCGAAGGCGTCGTAGCCCCTGTGGTCCGGCTCGTAGCTGACCAGGGGCCGGGCGCTCAACGTGAGGGCGCCCTGGGTGGGGGAATCGGGGGCGTAGCAGTAGATGCCGTGGACGGCTCGCCCGTAGAGCCGGTCCTGAACCAGGGG
>ERZ1026860.40-NODE-40-length-89702-cov-11.602686_pt1 | contig 89702 bp, 64 predicted proteins | sample MGYA00380160_ERZ1026860 | MGnify/ENA primary metagenome ERZ1026860 (study PRJEB33269, sample SAMEA4719796) | human gut metagenome | biome: human-associated habitat; feature: organic feature; material: feces | place: Cameroon | collected 2013-10 ... | reverse complement strand
ACCCTCCGTTGTGAATTGCTTTCAAATTAGTATCTTTGCAGTGTACGAACAACCTATTTTCTGCCCTAAGGCATAGGTACTTAGTTGTGAATTGCTTTCAAATTAGTATCTTTGCAGTGCACGAACAACCTGCGTATATTTCGGTTTCCTCGGGGTCTTGTTGTGAATTGCTTTCAAATTAGTATCTTTGCAGTGCACGAACAACTGGTCAAAGGAATTGAAAGCGAATGGGATTGTTGTGAATTGCTTTCAAATTAGTATCTTTGCAGTGCACGAACAACGGTTATACCTATCAACAACAACACAGCTATGTTGTGAATTGCTTTCAAATTAGTATCTTTGCAGTGCACGAACAACAATATCACGTTAAGATTGAACCAAAGGAGGGGTTGTGAATTGCTTTCAAATTAGTATCTTTGCAGTGCACGAACAACGGGTTCCACTCGTAGTCGGTGTATTCGACCGTTGTGAATTGCTTTCAAATTAGTATCTTTGCAGTGCACGAACAACTTTATGAATTTGGAGATTATTATTGTCCATGTTGTGAATTGCTTTCAAATTAGTATCTTTGCAGTGCACGAACAACCGATAAGCCATTAGCTAACCGAATGACCTGTTGTGAATTGCTTTCAAATTAGTATCTTTGCAGTGCACGAACAACTCTCTCGCAGTATCTTCGATTGCACCCTCCGTTGTGAATTGCTTTCAAATTAGTATCTTTGCAGTGCACGAACAACCTGCAAACACAGGCGTGGACTCCGTTGCAGGTTGTGAATTGCTTTCAAATTAGTATCTTTGCAGTGCACGAACAACGTGGTCGAACATGACGGCAAAAAGAATTGTAGTTGTGAATTGCTTTCAAATTAGTATCTTTGCAGTGCACGAACAACAAGCCATAAAACGACACACGGCAATGGCAGGTTGTGAATTGCTTTCAAATTAGTATCTTTGCAGTGCACGAACAACGCTATACCGCATTCTATCATTAACGCTTCTGTTGTGAATTGCTTTCAAATTAGTATCTTTGCAGTGCACGAACAACTGACAGAGACTTGCGACTTTCCGCTGACCGGTTGTGAATTGCTTTCAAATTAGTATCTTTGCAGTGCACGAACAACTCTATTCTATAAGTTCAATGATATGGTTAGTTGTGAATTGCTTTCAAATTAGTATCTTTGCAGTGCACGAACAACTTGAGTGCCTTAATCCTCATGTTGCCACCTAGTTGTGAATTGCTTTCAAATTAGTATCTTTGCAGTGCACGAACAACCAAGCGATAGCGGCTATCAATGCGGAGAATGTTGTGAATTGCTTTCAAATTAGTATCTTTGCAGTGCACGAACAACCACAGGACAAGAGCAGGATTGCAAGTACTAGTTGTGAATTGCTTTCAAATTAGTATCTTTGCAGTGCACGAACAACGAAATGAGAGAGTTACGCATCGATTACCGAGTTGTGAATTGCTTTCAAATTAGTATCTTTGCAGTGCACGAACAACTGTTGCGACGATTTATAAACGCCTGCATTGGTTGTGAATTGCTTTCAAATTAGTATCTTTGCAGTGCACGAACAACCATATTCATCTAGTAATTCCTTTGAGTCTTGTTGTGAATTGCTTTCAAATTAGTATCTTTGCAGTGCACGAACAACAATTCTAATGTCTATAATATTGTTGTTTCTGTTGTGAATTGCTTTCAAATTAGTATCTTTGCAGTGCACGAACAACCATCGACAGAACTTGCCGATTGTAACCCACGTTGTGAATTGCTTTCAAATTAGTATCTTTGCAGTGCACGAACAACATAACCTCAACACTTACATGCAACTATACCGTTGTGAATTGCTTTCAAATTAGTATCTTTGCAGTGCACGAACAACACCCCTCTGTAACAAAGCAATACACGCAAAGTTGTGAATTGCTTTCAAATTAGTATCTTTGCAGTGCACGAACAACCAGGGAGCGGACGTTTGCTATTAGCTTACCGTTGTGAATTGCTTTCAAATTAGTATCTTTGCAGTGCACGAACAACACTGTAAAATCATAGTTGTCGAGGTTGAGTGTTGTGAATTGCTTTCAAATTAGTATCTTTGCAGTGCACGAACAACTCCACAACCTCTGCGAATTGTTCCCATTCAGTTGTGAATTGCTTTCAAATTAGTATCTTTGCAGTGCACGAACAACTTGTAGCTATTCAGATTTTTGGTTATTCCAGTTGTGAATTGCTTTCAAATTAGTATCTTTGCAGTGCACGAACAACTTCGCCAACTTAGCGTTGGTTACCTTGTTAGTTGTGAATTGCTTTCAAATTAGTATCTTTGCAGTGCACGAACAACGCAACGGGAAGTACGGGTGCAAGTTGGAAAGTTGTGAATTGCTTTCAAATTAGTATCTTTGCAGTGCACGAACAACTATTTAGTTATATACTCTACCACGTAAGGAGTTGTGAATTGCTTTCAAATTAGTATCTTTGCAGTGCACGAACAACTGAGGGTATTTCCGTCTGCTCGAATGGGTAGTTGTGAATTGCTTTCAAATTAGTATCTTTGCAGTGCACGAACAACACACAGCTATCAGCCATCACAACCTCAACAGTTGTGAATTGCTTTCAAATTAGTATCTTTGCAGTGCACGAACAACAAACTCACGTGTCTCGTACTTTGTATAAGTGTTGTGAATTGCTTTCAAATTAGTATCTTTGCAGTGCACGAACAACCGTCAATGGTGTAATCGAATAGGCGGAAAGGTTGTGAATTGCTTTCAAATTAGTATCTTTGCAGTGCACGAACAACCAACGAACGAAGTACAAGGGAGTTGTCGCAGTTGTGAATTGCTTTCAAATTAGTATCTTTGCAGTGCACGAACAACACTTCGTGGGGTGTGGACGTGTGGACACCCGTTGTGAATTGCTTTCAAATTAGTATCTTTGCAGTGCACGAACAACCACGAAGAGGATAGAAGCGATAATCGACACGTTGTGAATTGCTTTCAAATTAGTATCTTTGCAGTGCACGAACAACAGGGTAGTAAGAATTATGAGCAACCACCCTGTTGTGAATTGCTTTCAAATTAGTATCTTTGCAGTGCACGAACAACTATCCGGAAGCATATTGTTCAAAACTACATGTTGTGAATTGCTTTCAAATTAGTATCTTTGCAGTGCACGAACAACGCATCTTTGCTAATCCTGCATTGATAGCGGGTTGTGAATTGCTTTCAAATTAGTATCTTTGCAGTGCACGAACAACTAATGAGACCGAAGCATACGGCACAACCGTGTTGTGAATTGCTTTCAAATTAGTATCTTTGCAGTGCACGAACAACCGAAGCTACGTTCAGTTCGCCTTTCGTTTGGTTGTGAATTGCTTTCAAATTAGTATCTTTGCAGTGCACGAACAACTGCTCAAAAAGAACATGGGTGATTGCTTCCGTTGTGAATTGCTTTCAAATTAGTATCTTTGCAGTGCACGAACAACTGCGAATAATGCAAAAGGTGCAAGCGGCGGAGTTGTGAATTGCTTTCAAATTAGTATCTTTGCAGTGCACGAACAACTTGCTCCAAGGTGTTACGACCTTTCTTTCAGTTGTGAATTGCTTTCAAATTAGTATCTTTGCAGTGCACGAACAACTTCGGAGACGATACAGCGGAATACAAACAGGTTGTGAATTGCTTTCAAATTAGTATCTTTGCAGTGCACGAACAACCGAACCCGCTTATATCCTTTGTGCTTCCATGTTGTGAATTGCTTTCAAATTAGTATCTTTGCAGTGCACGAACAACGAGTACGCAGACGAGATTGAGCAGATAAGCGTTGTGAATTGCTTTCAAATTAGTATCTTTGCAGTGCACGAACAACAAGGCTTCGACAAAGGTTCTATTGCTGCTGGTTGTGAATTGCTTTCAAATTAGTATCTTTGCAGTGCACGAACAACTTGTTGTTTCAATTTCGTTTTTTCGCCAGCGTTGTGAATTGCTTTCAAATTAGTATCTTTGCAGTGCACGAACAACCTTTCCGCTGACCGCTACCGTGGTACATCTGTTGTGAATTGCTTTCAAATTAGTATCTTTGCAGTGCACGAACAACCTCCGAAAACAATTTTTTTTGCTCCTCATTGTTGTGAATTGCTTTCAAATTAGTATCTTTGCAGTGCACGAACAACTTTTCAGATACAACGAAAAAGGCGGTTTTTGTTGTGAATTGCTTTCAAATTAGTATCTTTGCAGTGCACGAACAACTCAGATGAGGTGGCTTGGTTATAGTTTCCCGTTGTGAATTGCTTTCAAATTAGTATCTTTGCAGTGCACGAACAACCAAGCAGAAGCGAAAGCGTGGGCAGAGAGTTGTTGTGAATTGCTTTCAAATTAGTATCTTTGCAGTGCACGAACAACTGGATTTTTTCCGCTTTCGTCGGTGTCGGTGTTGTGAATTGCTTTCAAATTAGTATCTTTGCAGTGCACGAACAACGCTTAACATAGCGTTGCTTATCAGCTTTCCAGTTGTGAATTGCTTTCAAATTAGTATCTTTGCAGTGCACGAACAACTTGCCGCTCCCGTTGAAATCTTCAAAGCTCGTTGTGAATTGCTTTCAAATTAGTATCTTTGCAGTGCACGAACAACCAGCCAAGGATTGACCAAACGTATAAGATGGTTGTGAATTGCTTTCAAATTAGTATCTTTGCAGTGCACGAACAACTTACTCCCTCGAACATCTTGTAAGGCGATTGTTGTGAATTGCTTTCAAATTAGTATCTTTGCAGTGCACGAACAACTGCTTTTTCTTTTTCTTCTTGCTCCGCTCGTTGTGAATTGCTTTCAAATTAGTATCTTTGCAGTGCACGAACAACTCGCTATCAATTCCTCGTCGGAAATCACGCGTTGTGAATTGCTTTCAAATTAGTATCTTTGCAGTGCACGAACAACCCTCGTGCATTTCTTTCCGAGACATCAGAAGTTGTGAATTGCTTTCAAATTAGTATCTTTGCAGTGCACGAACAACTCCTACTGTTGCTCCTATTCCCGTAAGGTGGTTGTGAATTGCTTTCAAATTAGTATCTTTGCAGTGCACGAACAACTGCTTGTCGTCATAGGTTGTCTATTGACCAGGTTGTGAATTGCTTTCAAATTAGTATCTTTGCAGTGCACGAACAACATACCGCTTTGAAACTCGTTATCGCTAATAGTTGTGAATTGCTTTCAAATTAGTATCTTTGCAGTGCACGAACAACTTTGAGGAAAAGACAGCGTTTAAGGCTTAAGTTGTGAATTGCTTTCAAATTAGTATCTTTGCAGTGCACGAACAACCTCCGTGAGCGGAACGCAGACATTCTCCTGGTTGTGAATTGCTTTCAAATTAGTATCTTTGCAGTGCACGAACAACACCGCAAACAGCTAATGCTCGACATACTATGTTGTGAATTGCTTTCAAATTAGTATCTTTGCAGTGCACGAACAACACAACGGAGTAAAATTTGGAAATGTCCAATGTTGTGAATTGCTTTCAAATTAGTATCTTTGCAGTGCACGAACAACCTTTTTCAAATTCTTTGTTTTTCTGTTTCCGTTGTGAATTGCTTTCAAATTAGTATCTTTGCAGTGCACGAACAACTACCCAAAGGATTTCGTTTTCAGCGGTTGGGTTGTGAATTGCTTTCAAATTAGTATCTTTGCAGTGCACGAACAACCCAAAGCAGAAGTATTTGCTTTGCCTGTCAGTTGTGAATTGCTTTCAAATTAGTATCTTTGCAGTGCACGAACAACTAGGCACCAACGGCACAGGCAAGACCTACCGTTGTGAATTGCTTTCAAATTAGTATCTTTGCAGTGCACGAACAACGCGGAAGCGGCAGCACACCAAGCAACAGCAGTTGTGAATTGCTTTCAAATTAGTATCTTTGCAGTGCACGAACAACAAGACCGCCGTCAAGCCTCCATACAAGTGTGTTGTGAATTGCTTTCAAATTAGTATCTTTGCAGTGCACGAACAACCAGAAGTAATTCAGAAAGGGAGAGAAATCCGTTGTGAATTGCTTTCAAATTAGTATCTTTGCAGTGCACGAACAACTTGAACAAATACAATCCTATTCTTTTGCCTGTTGTGAATTGCTTTCAAATTAGTATCTTTGCAGTGCACGAACAACTTGGTATTTGCCCCCCAATGGATAACTCCGGTTGTGAATTGCTTTCAAATTAGTATCTTTGCAGTGCACGAACAACTCTATGTAGCAAGGTAGCGTATAGCTGCTGGTTGTGAATTGCTTTCAAATTAGTATCTTTGCAGTGCACGAACAACGTGTTTGCTTATTCCGGCTTTCCTCGCCCAGTTGTGAATTGCTTTCAAATTAGTATCTTTGCAGTGCACGAACAACACCGTTGCAAAAGCAAAGCAAATCGAAGCCGTTGTGAATTGCTTTCAAATTAGTATCTTTGCAGTGCACGAACAACCTCGACGACTGCGGAGGCTACCTCGGAGATGTTGTGAATTGCTTTCAAATTAGTATCTTTGCAGTGCACGAACAACACATAATCCCGTTTATGTAAAGTACCCCGCGTTGTGAATTGCTTTCAAATTAGTATCTTTGCAGTGCACGAACAACCAGGGAGCGGACGTTTGCTATTAGCTTACCGTTGTGAATTGCTTTCAAATTAGTATCTTTGCAGTGCACGAACAACAAAACATCAAAAGCGTTTTCCTACCTGCAGTTGTGAATTGCTTTCAAATTAGTATCTTTGCAGTGCACGAACAACAATATCAATTTACTTATACAGCTTGTTCCGGTTGTGAATTGCTTTCAAATTAGTATCTTTGCAGTGCACGAACAACCCGAATCCGGGAAATTTCCTCGGATTCAGTTGTTTATACTTGTAATTAGAAAAGAAAAAACGAGAGTTTCAGAATAGTTCCAACTGTTGTGTACAGCCTTTTGTATGTTCCGGTTTGCGACAATAGTAGATTTCAATCTCGCCGAATTGTTTGTCTGTGATGCAAAAAATTCCCACTTTTCCATGTTCCGGCAGGGAGTTTTTAACTCGTTTGATGTGCACGTCAGCATTTTCACGACTTGGGCAGTGCCTCACATAGATTGAGAATTGGAACATGGTAAAGCCGTCTTCCAAGAGTGCTTTCCGAAACTTTGTTGCCGCAGTTCTATCTTTCTTTGTTTCTGTCGGCAAATCAAAAAGTACCATTACCCACATGATTCTGTACTCGCTGAAACGTTGCATGCTACATGATAGGGTAAATAATTTTGCGAGCTTCTCCGGAGTAACATTTTTGTAATGAGGCAGTGGTGGTGCTGACTGCTACCATTAAAGGACTGCGTTGGGAATTGATGGTTACATCTATTACAGGTATTTGAAGTAATTGCGACTTTAATTTTTTGTTTAGCTCTTTGCAGTCTCGGTTTTGGTCAAATAATTCCATGACTAATTTATCGACATACGGTCTGTATGGCTCCATGATATCGTCTGCCAAACAATAGGCATTATATTTGTTTCGGTGATGTATGCCGAGGGTCGGCAGTAAACCACTCGATACCAATGCACGTGCTACTATTGCTCTGAGTATTGCATAGCCATAATTTAGTAAGTTATTAGGAGTAATGCCTTCTCTTGTTCGCACGAAGTTAGGTACAGAAGGAAAGGCGTTCTGCCAATAATAAACAGCTGCTCTTGCTTCCATGTTATCACTATCGCCACTTTTGACATCTGCTGCCCATTTGAGCATGTTGCGAACTTCTGTTCCTCTGACTTGTTTGAGATTTGCAGCCTGATTTTGTATCTTGGCTACTATTGTTTGTTGCCAAAGCTGTTTTTTCAAAGGTAGTGAGGCTTCAATTTGGTATCTCATTCTTTCGGTTTGTGTGCTGTTCCCATTTAATGGCAGGTGCATGCCTATCGGCAGATGATTTTGGTCACATGTTATTACGGCACAATTATTCTCAAGGAGTTTTTCAAGCAAACCTTGAGTTAGGGTAATTCTCTTATTGTCCAAAAGTACAATGCCGATATCCTCAATAGGTATTGTCTTTATCATCTCGGTTTTGAAACTCTCCGGAAGTGAAGTACTGCATTCTACTTCCGGGAGTTTGATAACCATTTGCTTCATTTTCAAGGATAAGTATGCCGGATTTGAGAAACACAACGTTCGCTTAATCATAATACTTCGTTTTATTCAAGAACTCTATTCTTCCATTTATAATCTTAAAATCAATACCACGAAGCAAGTAGTGCAACTTATTTATGCTTTGCCTTATTTTTTGTGGAAGATTATTGAAGTCTTTGATGCTTTCTCCTTTACCTAATTCTTTGTCTTGTTGGGCATTTGAGCTACGAATGAGTTTTGTCAAACATGATTTTCTCTCAAAACCATCAATTACATATAGACGTTTAGATAGTTGTACATTGTCCATCTCAAACAATTCGTTAGGATTATCTTTGTAGATAAGTAACATATCTCCTTTGACTAATTGTTGTGTAAGAACTTTGTCGTCATACTTGGACGGAATAAACTCATGGGTGATTTTATGGTTAGCAGCAACCTCAAATAGGTTATATGGTTGATAGACTATTTCCCCTGTTTTTTTGTTCTCATACTTGCACATTGTGTATAAATCGCCAACTTCCGCATAATAGTAGTTCTTGTAGCCTTGTTTTGATTTGTAAGTTTGTTTCTTTATTTGTAAAGGATTTTTCACGGAAGTATAACAACGAATATGTCTTACTTTTATGCCATTATCATATAATCCACCTTTTTCTAACATGACTGTTTTGAAATCAATAGAAGGTTCTTCTGCTCCCTCTTGACAGAATGGTTTTACTAATCGACGATACAATGCTTTATCAACAATGGCATTTTCTAATTCATTCCATGTCTTGAAACCTTTATCTTTGTCATTTGCTTTATATTTTAATGCTCTTCTGATAACGAAATATTTTTTGCCATCAATTAAGATACAACCATAGAAACTGTCTTTGTGCAAACTACCTCTGATACAGTCTCCTGTTATTATCCATTGTTTATTTTTGTCAATCTTACCTCTGATTCGTTTTCTTCGTTTGGCCGGAGTAAGTGTTTGGTCTTTGGAAATGTGATTAACAAAGATATTTTGCTCTATATGATCTTTTATTGCCGCAACGGCATTTGGTATCAAGGCAGCACGTTTTGCTTTTTCTAATTCTTTTGTTGTTTTTTCCAATTTGTCTTTGTTGTTAGTTTCCTTAGATTCTTTCATTTGGTAGAATGTTTCCAATATCCTGTTTCTTTGTTTTGCACTTGGGATTAGAGTAAGTATTGCGGCATCAATAGCATGGTGAGAGTGATTGCTTCTATCTTTCTTTTCGTCTTCTTTTTGTATGCCTACAATTTTACGGAAATTCGAAGTGATTTCCCCACGTTGTACACTGACATGTTCAAAAACTGTTTTCAGATAATGAAATGCATACTTTGTTATGATACGTGTGTCATTTAATTGGTTGTTCCTGAAACCGTCAATGAACTCTTTGATTGTAAATGAAGCAAGTTTCTTTTCCCAATAATCAAGTTCCATCTGCCATAGAAGTCTCTGTTTGATACATTGGTCTTTTCGGTCTTTTGTCTGTGATATTTTTGATTGTTCCTTCCAATATTCAACTCTTTCTTTCAGGGATTTGACCTTCTGTTTCCATAGTTCCAAACGAGATTTTATCTCATTGTAGTTGTCAAGTTGTGTTGGTATTTGGTTCTTCTTTATGCTACGGTTGAAATGAGAATCGCATATTGTGAGATTAGAAAGAGAATCATCGAAAGAGATGCTTCGAGGTATTGTATGTTCAATGTCGAACTTATCATTGTCAAATAATTCACTTATGCGTATTACTTTGCCGGTGTACATACAACAGCAGTTTTGTTCAAGCCACAATTTGTATCTTTTTATGTTGTTGCTTTTTACTTTGCTCCAAGTATCGCTTAGCTTGTCTGATTGTGTATCTTGTTTCTTTTCTTGTTTGTTATCTTTCTCTACATCAAATTGGTCAAGTAATATTTTTGCTTTTTTGATTTCGTCATCAGAAATGTTGTCCTTTTGGTAGTACTGTCTGATTATTTTCTCTACTTCTTTGTTTTCCTCTTCTTGTTTTCGTTGGTATTCTTCTATTGCCCATCGCTTGTTGGTATTATTTACTTCGCGAGCAGTTTCCACAACAATCTTTGTATATTCATCAATTTTGCCTTCTTTGATTAGTTGATTGATTTGGGTGCGTAGGGTGTGAAGAATCCTCATCGCCATAGGGTTTTTCAATGCTCCTATAACGGGACTGCCAAGAAGTTTTACATATTTGTTATCATCTAAGAGTGTTGGTTTTACCTTAGGGTAGAATTCTATCATTGATGGGTGATATATCTTTTTCAAGTCATCATCATTTAAGTAGGTGTATTGCTTTTTCAGATATTCGGCAAGGCTTTCTGAAACTTTGGGCTGTTTGAAATAACCTCTTGAAGAACTTCCAAAGAATATTTGATACAACTCACGAACGTCTTTCCTTATTTGTTCTTGCTCTTCGCATGGTTTTGCATTCCATGTTCTCTCGCCAAAATGCCCTTTTAATTTGCTCTCAATATCGGTGTAATCTTGACTTTGTAGTATGTATTCTGTATTGTGTTCTGCAAATCGCTCGCCGTAATCTAAGGATTTGTAGTTGGCTATTAGGTCATTTACGATATCTAATATTCCCTTTTCGTATCTGTTTTCTTTGATGATGTCATCAATAGCTGCTACAATATCATTTTCTACTTCATTCCACTTGTCTTTGAATATTTCAGGTAATTTGGCCAAGAGTACGGCATCAGTATAAATCAACCCTTTTTGTAAAAACGGATTGATATTTCTAATGGCTTTGAGACTCAACGAAGCGTATTCTTGCTGGATGTTGTTGTGAAGTGTGCAAAGTTTCTTTGCTTGTTTGTCGTCAAGTTTCAAGGTGCATTTTGCAAATTCTTCGACAAATTCTGCTTCGTCAAATGAGAAACATATATGCCAAATGTCAAGATAGTCATAGGTTATTCTGTGAACTTCTCCTGTCTTTCGGTTAGTGCGTTCTTTATCACTATTGAATTTCCATTGTTTATAGTCTTCTCCTAATATGTTTTTCAATCGTGCTGAAATCGGACAGCCGACAACATTTGTCTTATCTTTGTAGTTGATGGTTGAAGTTTCTTTCTTGTTGGTGTATTCCAATTGAAGACACAATTTTGAAGAGAGCCAGTTTTTAATTTCTTCAAATTTGAAGTATGACTTTGTTCTGAGAAATTTATCTTTGAATAGTTCTTGTTTGAGGTTCAAAGGCAAAGTTTTCCATTCTGCAGTAGTACTTGTTCTATACTTGATGTTGTTTATAAAGCTCCATGCTCTGTATTCTTCAAATTCCGGGTGTGAGATTGGACAGCGTGATTTGCCTGTTTCTAATGTGCAAGTACCGACTTTACTTTTTTGTGAACGGAGAGGTCTTTTGTAGAAAATTGTTCCTTCGCCTTTCTTTTCGCTCATGAGATGTTTGTAAAAATCGCTAGTTGTATCTAATCCTTCTTGAAATTCAAATATCTTTTGTATTTCTTCTTTGTATTGTATCCTTACAGCTTGGTATTCGCTTTCTTTTATTCTGATTCCTCGTTTTGTAAGTTCATAGAAAGCCCAACCAACAGTAGGAATGTTGTGTTCTTTCATGAAATCTTTTAGTTTTTGAGACTTCTTTTCCTCAGATTTTTGTAGAGCAACAGACAAATCAAGGTCTTCATTTATCTCATTTTCAGAAAGTTCTTTGAGCGTTTCTCCTTTGCTGCTTTTGAAGCCTCTTCTTTGGGTTATATGATACAGAATCCTACCTAATTTGTATCGATTAATTTCTTCGTTGAAATCAAATTGTTTTTGCATTATTTCTGCACGCAATTCGTAAGGATTTATGTAGTCGGGTTTGCCATCTCCGTCAAAATCTAATCTTATCCATTGTTCAAATTGTATTGCTTCAATTGGATATTGTCTTTTCAATCCTTTTTCTTTGTCGTATCGTCTCCACTTATCTAAATCTTCTATTGATAGAGGGCAATATCCGTTTTCTATCAGTAAAGCAAGTGTGGTCCATATTCTATATTTTCTTGATTGATATAATCTTCTTATTGAACGTTTCTTTGTCCTTTCGGCTGCGTATGAAAATTCTCCTGCTTGTCCACTGCCGACACCGGATTTGAATATTATCGAACTGAAGAAATCTACTTGTTCTACAAAAGTTTCTCCCTTATCTGTATCTCTGATTGCCAAACCAATAGAGTTTGTGCCTAAGTCAATTCCCAAGATTTTGCTCATAATTTTACCTTGTTTTGATTGTTGTATTCAAATTATTTACTACCTTTGCAGCAAAGATACTTTGTGAAAGCTTTTCACAATAAGGCTATAAGCCACAGATCTTTCTAACTCCTGCGTACTCCGTGGGAGTATTTTTTTGCTACATGAAATTGTTGCAAATGTACAAAATAAAGTTTTGGTATAGACATTTTTTCTGATGAAAATTGCAGCAGTGTAGTATAAAGAACTATTGGCGGTTTCGTTTTGCGAAATCGTCGCTCTTTTGTTCGGAGAGCTTTCTCTTCTTGTGGAATCATTGCATAGAAACACATTTTTGTTTGCCTTATTCATGTCTCCAAATGGCTGACATGAATTTATCTTGCTTTTTGGCCTTTCTGCGAAGCGGCGTTTTGTTGAAATGAAACGCCGAAAGAAAAAATCGAATCGGCGTTTCGCGAAATTCTTTCGGCGGTTTAATTTCAATGAATCGGCGTTTGCTTTTTCGCTGTTTTGAGGTCTTGATTTTCAGCCCGCTTTTTGCCTCTCGGAATTGATAGTTTAGTGGTTTGTTTTTGTCGCATTATGGCTTGTTTCCGATGCTTCGAATTTTGTTGTAAACATTCCATGGTTGATAAAAAGGAGGGAGGATATACTTTCAAGCCGTGTTTCGGAGTTAATTTAGCAAAATCAAAATCTACATTATCATGAGGATACTTTCAGGTGGTTTCTACTGTTTCGCAAGCATTGTTTTGTTTGCCTTTTGTGCTTATTCTCAAAAGGTAATCATGAACGAACGTTGTGTTTCCGACTACAAGGCGGCATACGATAACTATATGAGCGGCAATTATTCTTCGTCATTGGAGGGCTTTTCGGACTTTCTTTCCCGTTATCCGCAGGAGGATAACCCTTTTTCGGAGCAGGCGGCTTTCTACCGTGCGGCGGCTTCTCATGCCTTGACGAATGCAGATGCAGATGTCTTGCTTTCTGACTTCATCAGGCAGTATCCGCAATCTCCGTACTTGAATAAGGCATCTTTTCTTTTGGCGGATTTCTATTCCGATGCAAAAAAGTTCGAGCGGGCTTTGGCTGTATATCGCGGAATGAATGCTTCGGCTCTTGAAGGGGAGAGTTGGTATGAGTATCATTACAAATATGGTCATTGTCTGTTCTTGAATGGTAATTATGATGAGGCCGTGACGGAATTGGATAAGGTTAGGGAGGCTAAAAGCAGGTATGCGGCTTCGGCAAGCTATTTTCACGCTCACATAATGTATGAACAGCAGCAGTACGAGCCTGCATTGAAAGAATTCCTCGACTTGCAGCAGGATAAAAACTTCGGAAAGATTGTACCTTATTATATTGCCCAGATTTACTACTATCGTGGAAACTATGAGGAGTTGATAGAGATTGCTCCGAGCCTTTCGGAAAAATCCCAATCCAAACGAAGCGGAGAGTTGAATCGCATGTTGGGCGATGCTTATTACAAATTGGGACGGTACAAGGAAGCAATTCCTTATCTGGAAAAGGCGGTACAGCAAGAGAGTGCCGATGCTCAGGATTATTATCTTTTGGGTTACACCCTTTTGGAGGAAAAGGAATATGCCAAGGCGAAGCCTTACCTTTTGAAAGCGACGGATAACAGGGACTCTTTGGCTCAAAACGCTTTCTATCATTTGGGAATATGCTGCCTTGAATTGGGAGAAAAGCAGAATGCACAAGCCATGTTTAAGGAGGCTTGGGAGATGGATTTCGATAAGGCTGTTCAAGAGAAGGCTTTGTTGAATTACGCAAAGGTTTCCTACGAAACCGCTCCGGCGTATAACGAGTCTGTCAAGGCTTTCCAAGCGTTTGCGGACATGTTCCCGAACTCCGACAAAGCCGATGAGGCAAAGGAGTATCTTGCACAGTTGTACGGAAACATGAAGAATTATCGCGATGCGGTTGAGATGTTGGAGCAAATGTCTGAACGCAGCCTGTCTGCAAACAAGGCTTATCAGCGATTGTGCTTGAACCGTGCAATAGAAGTGTTCAACGAGGGTAGGGCAGAGGATGCGTTGATTTATTTGGATAAATCGTTGTCTCAGGCACATGATAATATACTTACGGCTACTGCATACTATATGAAAGCCGAGGCTTACTACCAAATGGGAGAATATGATTTGTCCGTGCAGAACCTCAATGCCTTCTATGCTTCGGCAGGTGCAGCGAAAAGCCCGTATCTCGCCCAAGCCGATTATACCATGGGTTATAATCTTTTCAAACAAAAGAAATATTCCACGGCAAAGAACTATTTTCAAAGAACAATCGGCAAACTCGATGCCAAGCAAAGCGAGGATGCCGTGTTGCGATATGCCGATTGTTTGTATATGTGTAAGAATTTCGATTCGGCAATAGAGCAGTACGGAAAGATTGTAGAGAAACAACACCCCGATGCAGACTATGCGTCCTATCAGACAGCCATGGCATACGGTGCATTGGGCAATTACGAACGTAAAAAAGAGGTTTTGGAGCGAGCGTATGAGAATTACAACAAAGGAAACTATGCGGCAACAATAAAATACGAACTTGCAAATACCTATCTCACTTTGGAGGAAAACCGCAAAGCCATGGACACTTATCAAAACGTCATAACTTTATATCCGCAGTCGCTTCACGTGAAGGATTGCTATGCAAAGATAGGTATGATTCATTACAAACTCGGCGAAGATGCCAAAGCATTGGACTATTTGGATAAATTGGTCAGGACATATCCGGAAAGTGAGGAAGCGCGTGCGGCTTTGGCAAATATCAAGGCGATATATGTCTCAGCCAATAAGGTCGATGATTACTTGGCTTACACCGAGAAATTACCGACAGCGAGAGTATCGGCAGGGGATAGGGATTCCATAAGTTATCAGGCGGCGGAGAATTTGTATATGGAAGGAGATTGTGCGAATGCAATCATAGGTTTCGAGCAGTATTTGAGCAAATACCCGAAGGGAATCTTCTTTGTGAATGCGGATTACTACCTCGCAGATTGTTTGAACAAGTCGGGCAGAAAGACGGAGGCCTTGAAGCATTACGAAGCAGTGATAGAAAATCCCAAGAATGTGTTCACCGAAAAATCCTTGCTTAAAGCAGCTGAATTGAATTTGGAAGCCAAGAATTACGAGAAGGCAGAACAGCAGTACAATCGTTTGGAGGCGATAGCGGAAGTAAGTACGCATAAACTCTTGGCATCGGACGGACAAATGCAATGTTGTTTCCATTTAAGCAAATTCGATTCTGCAACAATGTATGCCAATAAACTGCTTTCGCTTGAAAAGGTAGATGAGACCGTAAAGGAAAGAGCGACGTATATTTTGGCGAAATCTTTGCTTGCAAACCGTAACAGCGGACAAGCGATTGTCGAATTGAAACGCTTGAGCCAAGCAAAAAATCCCGAATATGCCGGAGAGGCTCAATACACCTTGGCTGAGTTGAGTTTTCTTGCGGGAGACACAGAGGGGGCAGAGAAGATGATACACCAAATCAATGCGAACCCGTCGAGCGAATACTGGTTGGCAAAAACGTTTGTGCTTTGGGCAGACATATTCAAAAGCAAGGGCAATGTTTTGCAGGCAAAGCAGACATTGCAAAGCATAGTCGATAATTACGATGGAGATGAAGAACTGATCGAGACAGCAAAACAAAAACTTCTTCAACTGACCGAAGAGCAGGATAAGACACGTAAGGAAAATGAAACCAAACGCATGGAACATAATGCGGCAGTCGATGAGGTCATAATAGAGGAACAAGAGCAATAAAAGAAACAAACACAAAAAGAAATCGGTACATGAAAAAGTATATATCCGCCATCATGGTTTTCTGTTTGTTGGGCATGAGTGCAAAAGCCCAACAACCAAAAAAAGATGAGTATAATGAAAGCGTCGTTATAAAGAGTACGTTCTCTCCTGTGGTGAATGAAGCGTACAAACTGACGAGTAAGCCAAGCGTATTCGACTCCACGTTCGAACTTCCGGCATTCAAATACGATAAAACGGGTAAACAATTCCCCACATTCATGACTTTCGATAAGATAAAGCCTGCAAACGTGAAAGACGAACGGGCTGAGAAGTTGTACAATGCTCATATTAAAGCAGGCATAGGCACTTATTTTACCTCTCTTTTGGAAGCCTCATACTCGCAAACACGTTCCAAGGATTTGGTTTACAGTGCGGATTTCAAGCATAGGTCATCTCTCGGTCAGATAAAGGATTATGCACACTCCACGTATGCGGAAAACGACCTGCATTTGTACGCAAAAAAGATATGGGAGAGTTTTTCCTTGGACGCAGACATCTTTTATGAACATCAAAGGTACTATTATTACGGTTTTTCCGATACGATAGACAAGGCGAAGAGCGATTACCGCACCACATATCACACAATAGGAACACGTCTCAACTATCGAAGTCTGTACAGAGATGAAAGCATGCTGCATAATTTCGCTTCCTTTGCTTTCAAGCATACTTCGGGTAAATGGGGCTACGGAGAAACGGATATAAATCTCGTGGCAGGAGCAAGAAAAGAACTTTCGCTTTTCAACAATCAAACACAGTACCTCGGATTGCAGGTAAACTATAATCAGATTGTCGGTTCATATTCCGCAAAAGACCTTACGCCGTTCTTTAATCCGGAATTACGTCTTGAAGATTACAAAAACAGACAAGGTGTTGTCGATATACATGCTTACATGGATTTCATGATAAAACAATTCAACATTCATGCAGCTTTATCCCTCGCTCCATGTTTCGGAAATCATGGAAAGTTTTATTTTCTTCCCGACATAGTCGTATCCTTGCCTAATCTGACAGAACATATAGGCGTGGAAGGCGGATTGAAGTCCGAAACAGAACTTCCTACACTCAATGCCATGGTGAGGGAAAACCCATATATTTCGCCTTCGGTGCAAACGAAATTGCAGAGTACCATAAGCCTTTTTGCCAAAGCTTCATACAGCGGTTCGAACAACTTGCATGCAGAGTTGGAATTAGGATTTGCTTCGCTTCAAGACAAGTATTTCTATACTCTTGACACCAATGCAATTCTCAACAATATGTTTTCCATCGTACACGACAATGCTAAGCGACTTTATGTCGACCTTCGTTTAGATTATAAACTGAAAGACATCACCTTGAAAGCCAATGCTTCTTTCCAAAACATGAAAACCGAGGATTTGGAAAAAGCATGGTATGTACCGAACTTCAAAACCGGAATATCTGTCGAATATTCGGTGGATAAATTGACCGTAGCCTTGATACCGACTTTTGCAAGTTCTGTCAAATGCTTGAATGAAAAAAGAGAAGTCGTCAAATTGAAATCTCGTTTCGATTTGAACCTTAATGCATCCTATAAATACTCCGACCAATGGACTTTCTTTACGGAATTGAATAATCTTGCATTCCAACGCTATTACAATTACTACAACTACCCTGCACAACGCTTCGTAGGCATTATTGGAGCAAGATATGCTTTCTGAAAATGAGTAAAACCGAAAAGGAAAGTCTCATCAAGGAGCTTGATTGCAGTATGGGCATTGCTGCGATAGGGCGTTTCATCGGAAAAATAGAAGAAGGCGAACTGTCGGTCGTATGTCTGTATGAACTAAGTATGGAAAGGACTGACAAAACGGGCTTTTATGCTGCTTGGATTTTGGAAAAGCTATGTGAGAGAACACCTGATTATGCAGAGTTATTCATTGAAGAGTTGGTAGGAAACTTCACTAAAATACAAAATCAAAGCAGCATGAGGACGTATGCCAAGTTGTTATCTCGTCTTTTGCGACAACAAAAGCGAGGAATACTTCATGAAACACTCTCCGCAATGTTATTTTCCATAAATCCCGACAAACTCATAGAGGTCTGCTTTTCTTTCATCATCAACCCGAATGTACGTATCTCCGTAAAGCAGATGTGCTGCGAACTTATGTTGTTCTACAAAGAAAAAGAGGGTTGGATTAAAGACGAATTGCATGAATTTGCGGCACACCTTGCTCTGCAAAGCACGCCTGCGGCACAGTCTTACCGCAGAAAACTAATCAAAGCCTTGGAAGTGTAGCAGATAAAGAGGCAAGAGAAAAGGCTCGAACACTTTTTGAATGCACCGAGCCTTGATATTATCAAACCATCAAATTTATTCGATGAAAATTTTTTTCGTCCCAATTTGCTCTTGCGTAGTTTCTTGAAATTTTAGTGGTGTTAAAACAAAGAATTACACGAAACCGACACAAGAGAGTGTTAAAAACAAAAGAATATCGGACAAAAGCCAAAGCCACCTTTGGCAGATATTCTTTTATATCAGTAACACTTGTAATTGATAAAGGTTCTTGGTGAGTAACAAGCCTGCCTTCATGCTTTGAAGACGCTCGTTCAATATCCTCGTTTTGTGAAACTCGAAATCGTAAGGCGGATTAAAGTCGAATACTTCTTGATGATTGCTGACCTTATACCTGCTTTCCGAAAGAGCTATTTCGATATTGTTTCTCGTTTCGCACTCTTTGGCGTTGAATAGCTTGCCGTATGGCTTGGCTTTGCCGAAAGAAGTCAACGAAGTCTTGAAAAGGTAAGATTTGCAGCCACGTGTGGATACATCGACACCGCTTTGCGAAATCAACATCATCGCAAGCAATGCCAAAACGTAAGTTATATTTTTATACCCTTTCATTCTGCGAAACCGTGTATAAGTATCCGTCTGCAAAAATACAGCAAATTTCTCACCAAAGCAAATTTTTCTTCGTCAAATTCTGATTTCTTTTTCCTCACTACTTATTTCATCTGAATGAGAGAGTTTTTTTGTTTTCCCGATTTGTCGCCGGAGTAAATTCGGCTGACTTATCAAGTTGTCGATGAATGCAATCATAGAGCAAGACGAAAACCTATGTTGAAACTTGCTTGCTTGGGATAATCGCAATTTCGATGAGATATGCGCATGCTTTCTCCCGTATAATTCCATGCACGTCCTCTGTAAACCCGTTGCTCTTTTCCTTCTGTACCTTTCGGGTTCATCTGTGGAAAATCCCGATATTCTCCATACCAATCGTTGCACCATTCTGCCACATTGCCGTTCATATCATATAATCCGAGTTCATTCGCAACTTTTGTCCCGACTTTGTGAGTTCTGTTGTTGCTGTTGGCTTCGCACCATGCCACTTCTTCGATTTTATTGCTTCCGCTATATTTGTAATTCCGGCTTTTGTTACCACCTCTTGCTGCATATTCCCACTCTGCTTCGGTGGGTAAGCGAAACGGCAAACCGGTCAATTCTCTTAATTTGCCGAGAAATGCCTGACAATCTTCCCAACTTATTTGTTCCACAGGGCAATTTCTGCATTTGAAGAACGAAGGGTTGTTACCCATTACCGCCTGCCAAAGTTCTTGTGTTACTTCTGTTTGCCCAATGAAGTAATCCGAAAGTGTAACATGGTGAACAGGCTTTTCATCGTTGTCATCATATTTATCTTGTTTTATCGTAGCACCCATCAGGAATGTTCCGCCTTCCACTTTCACCATTTTGAACTTAACACCATTTACGTTGAAAACGCCTGTGCTATGTTCAACCAACCAATTCAGTGCCTCCCGCCTGACGGTTTCGTCATCACAGTCGAATACCTCCTCGAATTGTTCCCTGCTTTCATATTGCCCTTTTTCCGAGTAGAACTTTTTAGCCGTTTCAAACAGCTCGCGGCAATGCAGGCTTTTATTCTGTGCAAGCAGACCACAGCATAAAAGCAATACCTCAGCAGAAAACAATATTCCTTTTTTAATCGCACTTGTTACCATCTCCAATACTATTCATATTAAGTTTGCAAAGATAAAGATTATCATTCATTTGCCATAAAGAAATGAGGTCTTGTTTTATCCTATACTTATTCGGAAGTAATGAAATGTTGTTTTTTTTTGATGTGAGAGGCCATTTCACTATATGAAAAACAATATTTCGATTGAAAATACTCCGAAACGCGAAAAAATGTAGCAAGCTTTTATAATTTTGTATTGTATTGCAATCAAGGAAGCAAGGGCATAAACGCATAAATTCGCTATTTTGTGATGTAAATTGAGATAGAAAAATTGCTAGATTCGCACTATGAAAGAGAAAAACAAAAGAAAATTTGGCAGTTTCAATAATTTCGTTTTACTTTGCAGAGTAAAACAACAAAGAAAAGCCATAATGAGAATAGCTCAAATAGTTACAGCCACTGTGATGGCTTTCATCTTATTTCCTGATAGCAGTAATGCACAAGAATATTATTATGGGGAAGGTGACTTTGGCGAATTGGTAATCAAGGATGATTCGATGTATTTTGTTTCTTTTTACGATATGCCACCAGAACCACTATGCCTATCATACGATACAGGTTTCTATTATCGAATTGGGGATACATTGTTTTTGAATTCAGTTTGTAAAAGAAAATACGAAATTATAGAGTGTTCTGAGCAAGATACAGCGATAAAGCAATGTAATTCAGATTACATTGTGAAATTGTATAGAATGAGTAATGGAAACTATTATCAGATAAACGAGTTTTGTTCTGTGCAAAATCCTAATAATGAAGCAGAATTATTTATTGGTGGTCATTCATTTTACAGAAATGATTTGATTGTAATTGGCTATTGGGGGATAGGAGAAAGATTCCGAGTAGGAAAAGAACTTCCTTATGGGAATTATAAGATTAGGATACTTGATAATGATATACGAGAGAAACGTATATATTTAGATGAATTTCCACTTTTGATTAAAGGGAAGAAGTTGATACCAATGGATGAAAGGAAAAATAAAGAATGTTGGATTAACAATGGTTTTTACTTTCCTGCTATGAAAAAGGAGAAAAAACGAGACAAATATAAAGTTATTGGTCTATGGTACCGGGGAGTAATTGGATTACCAAACGGGTATGATTTACCACAAAAACCACATTGGGTATATTCAATAGAACCACATTGGAGAGAATAACGAACTGTACTACCCGATGAATGCGAACGGACTAAGGAACAGCATACAATATAAGTACGACGTACGCGGCAGACTCAAGAGTCTCCACCTGTTCGGTGACTCAAGCCCTGCCATCAGCTACGAATACAGCGACTTTCAAGAGCTGAGCACAGGGGCTGTTGCTGACGACTGGCGAACACTCGACCACAGTCCATGGGTACGCACCACCTACCACGACCGGAACGGACAGAGACAACGCATCGACATCAGCGACGCCATAGGCAGGCACATACAGCAGAAACAAGACAAGAGCGTTGAAGGTCGCAAGCAAAGAGTAACAAGCGGTCGCATCATGACAGACAACCTCTGCCGTCCCGTACGCACATACCACCCATACATAGAAAGCAGCACCCACCCCGACAGCCTGTACAGGTGAGTAGAACGATATATGTCCGGTACTATATTGACAGAAGAGTGTTTGCAGGTGTATTATGCGTGTTATTTAACGTGCAGTTAATACAGAAGCGGAAGATGATGATATGAATGGCTTTGTGATTTTTTCGTATGAGCGTTCTATCTTATCTCATTGGCGAGACGGAGCAGGTAATCCAATTGGGTATAGATGGCGTTCATTTCGTTCTCGCTTTTTGCGGGAAGGTAGGTTTTATTGTACTCGCCGTAGAAGTTTTCATCGTTTCCTACTCGTCCTTTTTCGCTTATGCAATTTACGCCGTCTATGCAGTTAAGCCATACTTTGTAACCGGTGGGGGTGATTTCTTTCGATATGGTGATTTGTATCAAATCGATGTTCATGCAGGTTTCGGAATCCTTGCTGCCACTCCATAGATATGATAAAAAGCCTGAGCCGTCTATAGTGAATTCTTTGTATTGGTTGTCTTTTATGCTTGAACCGATGATTTCGCAGGCTTCTTCTATTCTTTGGGCATGTACATCGGTGATTGTTGCCGTGCCTGCAACCAAAATCAATGTCAAAAGTATTTTTCTCATAATGCTGATATTATTGTTCTATTGTTTGTGTTCTCTTATCTTTATCGAACCCGTTGCTATGTTCTCGTAGATGAGTTTCAGGTTTTGCAGTTTGCTATTCTTCTCGTCGTTGTACTCGTAAATCATTTTGATGATTCGATACATGTTTTTTCCTTCAAGTGGCGTGAAGAAGAAATATTCTTTATGTATAGGGTCGAAATTGGCGTAAGACTTCACTCCTTCGAGTTTAGGGTAATGAAAAGTATATGAGTATTCGTTCATCTTTTTGTTGCGTTTCAATTTTATCCGCCATTCTTTCGGAATGTCCTTGCGAGGTATGGGAACTTTGGAATTTCCGTAGAAATATTGGAAAGGTTGATGCGTGTCGATTTTTCCGTCTGTTGTGTAGAGATATACCTTAACAGTGTGTCGCTTGGGCATGATGTTGAATTCGAACATATATAAACTGTCTCTTTGTGCAAACAGTGTTGTACAAAAAACGCTTGTCAAGATGATGGATAGGAATGCAACTCTTTTCATATTGCAAAGGTATGCACTTTTGATGATATTATCCGTATTTGTCTCAGAGAAAAAGGGTGACAGATCTACTGTTTAACTTTTGATAACTAACCTTGCTTTGAGGCTGAGTGTCTTTATTTTCGTCAAAAGGCTTGCAGGAAGCAGAATTTATTGTATATTTGCGAGTTGGATTGGAGGGCTTGTTTTCTTGCTCTTACGATTAAAGATTTGGAATTTAGAATGATAAATGTTTTGAATATGAAGAGAGTGCTATTTTTTACAGGGCTGTTCATGATGTTGTTGCCTTTGTGTGGCTTTACTCAAAATGGACCGGTATTGCTTACTCATGTTGATTTTGAAAACGGTATTCCTGCCGGTTGGACCGTGTCGGATCAGAACAATGTGTTTATCTATAACGACCTTGCGGCTACCGGAGAAAAGTCTTTGAGAATGAAGCCGACTGCCGGCGAGATAATGATAACCTCTCCGGAATTTACAATTCAACCGGGTTGTGCAACAAGGTTGGAGTTCAGCCATATCCCGATTTTGAATAATCAGAATGGCGGTAGGATCGAGGTGTTGAAACCTAACGGAACATGGACTCCGTTGACGTTACAAAATCCTGTAAACCCAAGTTGTTATGATCCGAGTTATGGTTCGGGGGCTTCCGGATTCGATGGTAGTTTCAAGAAGGTTTCATATTGGACAGGAAACAGCAATATAGATGTTGCTGATTTGGATAGTACATATTGGAGAAATGAGGTATTCTATTTGTACTCGACACTGACATCTTCGGCAACAACCGTCAAGTTCAGGTTCGTGTTGCCGGCTTCGAGCGGTGCGGCTGCCAATTTTTCAGGTTGGTTTATAGATGATGTGAGGTTGTATGTGGCAAGTGTGGCCGGTGATGAGGTGAGAATTCCTCAGATAAGAAGTGTAGTGAAAGCTCCGAACATTTCTAATTATCCTACATGTAGCGATGTATTGGTGCAGATGCAGATAAGAGATGCCGGTGGTGCAATGTCGACTGCGGCCGATGCTGTTAAGATAGAGTTCAAACAGGCTGATGATAACGGGGTGTATTCTACTACCGAAGTGAATATGACATTGGTCGATGCTGCAAACTCTACATACGAGGGAAATATCCCTTTTAACGGTTTTGGGAAAACCACTTATTGGAAAGTGTTGGCAAAAGATGCAAAGGGCAATGAGGTGCGTTATCCTTTTGTTTATGGTACATACAATAGATATACGATAATAAGACCTTATGAGGGAACGAAGAAAATCAAAGAAACGCAAACGAGTAATCAGGAATTGATGATTCCGACGAATAAGTTGGCATCCATGTTCCAAATGAGATATACGGCAGAGGAGTTGAGAGAGGCCGGGTTCGGTGCAGGTGAAATAGGCGGACTATACTATAATGTAACACAGTCGGCAGCAGGATTTGTGATGCCGAACTTTTCTTTGTCTATAGGTAACATCGACCCTGCTTGGGTTTTGGATCAAGGGTATTTGTACTCTGCGACTACTTTGACGCGTGTTTATTCAAATCCGAGTTTTGTGGCTCCTCCGATAGGGGAACATTATATACAGTTTGATGAGCCTTTCTTGTGGGACGGTGAAAGCGATATAATGATAAAGACGTGTTGGGGACCGGCTCCAAGTGCCGGTGGTACAACAAAAGTCGAGTGTATCTCCACCTCGGGCAACAATAGAACAGGTCAATTTACGCAAACAGGAACATCATACTTGGAGGCATGTTCGGCACCGTTCAACACTGCTGATGGTATGGTAAATTACAAGGTCAATTTCAAGTTCGACTTCTTGAAGAATTGCGTTTTGCCGGTTGATGCGGCTTTGTCGGAAAAGTTGGCGACACCGGCAAATCAGAAAATTAGTGCAAATACAAACTCAAACTTCGGAGTGTATTTGAGAAATGACGGTTCGGAGTCATTGTCGCAAGTAAAGGTAAGTTTCTTGGCGGATAACGGTTCCACAGGCAACGCAACATGGAATGGAACGCTTGCTCCGGGGGATTCGACGATTTTCAATGTAACCTCATCATTGAATTTGCCGGCAGGTTATAGACACGTAACGGCATGGACTAATGTTTTGCCTCCTGATATAGATTGGAATACTTTGAATGATACCATTACGTATGACATTATTTCGTGCGATGGTGCGATGAATGGGGTTTATGCCATAGGTAATGTGCAAGGAGTTCCGGAGACGAGAACTTTCGACGACTTTTCACAGGCATTCAAAGTTTTGGAAGTTTGTGGTGTCGGAGCTCCTGTTACGATAAAGGTAGAACAGGGGGTCGATGGTGTTCGTGGAGATATATTGAAATTTCCGGCCACAATACAGGGGGCGAGTGCAACGAATATGATAACCTTTACCTCTTCAACGAATGAACCGGTAAGGTTTTATGTAAATGATACCGTTAGAGCAAATACCTCTTTTGATTTATCAGGCTGTAAATATATGAGGTTCGAGAATTTGACTTTCCTTCCTGCCAAGAGTTACATGGATAACAATTCCGTTGCCATGAGTGAAAGAAGTGTGGTTAAATTGTCTCAAACATCTGGTCATATAGAATTCAAAAAATGTAACTTCCCATCGTCGATTACTTTCGGAACAGAGCAAACCCAATCTGTTTGCAACTTGAAGCCGACAGCTATATTGGATTTATCCGCAGCAAGCAATGTAACGATAGACAGTTGTTGTTTCTCGGCAGTTGCAGATAAGGTTGTCAACATAAAAGGTTTGTCGCCGACATCGATGACAAACGGCATTGTGATTAAGAACACGACTTTCGATTATGAACCTGTTTCGATTGGAGGTTCGCAGACGGTTTCCGACAATATTATATATGCAGAATATAATGATGGTTTGATAGTGAGCCGTAATGTTTTCAATTCGTCTCCGGATATTACAACAGTAGGTGGAGAGAAGTATGCTATCATGTTGCAGGGTTCCAAGAATTTCGATATAAACAAGAACATATTCGATTTGGAAAAAATAACGGCAATAAGCCTTTCGCAAATCGGTGCAGGTAATTCAAAGATAGCCAACAACAAAATAAGTATCAAGAATAGCAACGAGGGTGTTGTGAATATACATCTTTCGGGTATCAAGTTCCTGTCGGGTGAAAATGTATCGATAGTGTACAATAATATATATGCGTCCGATGCCGGAATTACAGGAAAACAAGCTACGGCTTTAAGCCTCGGCAGTCAGGGACAGACAAGTTCAGGTGTAGTGGTTAAGAACAATATAGTAGTATCCGAAGGAATGGGGTTTGCAATATGGGAAAGAACTTCCGAGAACAATGCAAGTACATCTTTTACCTTATCGAACAATATGTATTATAAGGTAGCAGGTTCCTCCTCCGACATATTGTTTAAGTTCAATACCAATAATGTCGCCACGACCGAGCAATGGGAAACTATCAGCGGGGAAACGAATTCCTATTATACGGAAAATCCTTTCTTTATGGCGTGGAACAATCTGCATACGACAAGTACATTCGTTTGCTACAAGGGTACTCCGATTGCAGGTGTTACAGATGACTTCTTCGGAAGAAGCAGGCCTGCATCGAATACATGTATAGGTGCTTTGGAGTTTGAACCTCCGACAAGTAATATATTTGTTACATCGGTCGAGATAGGTAGTGGAGATTATAGCGAGGTTGATGGAATGCCGGCATATTCGAGTTGTGATTTCGGGCAAGAAACAGTAAGTGTTCGTTATAAGAATATAAGTTCAAATACCATTCCTGCCAATACAGCCAGAATGTATTATAAGGTCGATAACGGAGTTGCGGTTAACGGTGGTTTTATATCGCATGCAATAGCACCGAATACCGATTATGTATTTACTTTTACCCAGTCTGCAAATTTGGCAGCTGTTTCCGCTGATACAAGAATGATTTTGACAGCATTTTCATCTCTCGCAGCCGATACGGTGAACACCAATGATACAACGAGAGCCGTTATTTTGTCGAACTATCAGTTACCTGCACTTGCAAATCAAAGTACGAATGTGAACTATGGTACAAGTGCAAACATAAGTGTATCCTCTAACGATTCTATCTATTGGTTCAAAAGCATGGACGATGATGTTCCGTTTTTGAAGTCCCATAATCTGACAACAACTCAGTTGTATGCTGACACCGCATTCTATTTTTCTGCCAAGAGAGAGATACCGGTGTTAAAGATAACAGAGTTGCAGTTCAATAAGAATGCAAGTGTCGAGAACGGAATAACAACTCCTTTACCTTCATGGGTAACGACTAATAATGCTTATGAGATAAGTAATTTCGGTAATGGAAGTATAGATTTGACCGGTTATTCGTTCGTTTATTATTCTGGCAACAATACGGCTTTATCGACATCGCCTACGAAAACTTATACATTCCCTGCAGGTTATGTCTTGGAAGCAAATCAATCGGTTGTCCTTTTGCCGGTTAATGCAAATGCCGTTACGGCAGAGGGTGTTCTCGGAATAGCTTCCGGTACTGTAGGAGCGGATAAGAAAACCGGTTATTTGTTGAAAAATGCAGCAGGTACGGTTATAGATGCCGTTGCTGTCAATGGTGCGACTTTTGCGGCAGGACACAATGTTCCTGCAAGTGTATGGCAAGGTTCTTCTGCCAATCTTACTCTTACCAATACAGCCGGAATTGTAAGGAAGTCTGCTGCCGGCTCTACACAGGCAGCTTGGGAAAAAGCCTCTTCGACAAGTCCGATGACGATAGGAACATACAATGATGAATTGACGGTTCATACGGATAACGGATGTTTGGGTCATAAAGCTACGTATAATGTAGTAATACAAAATGCACCGACTTATAATCCAAGCATAGTGGCGGTTTCTGTTGTCGGGCTTTCTGCCGATAGTGCTTGTACATTGAATGAAGAACAGATAAAGGTAAAGATTACCAACCTCGGTTTGCAACCTGTTACCAATATTCCTATACAATATTACAGCAAGAAGAACAATGCCATCTTCCAACAGAAGAACGACACATATACAGGAACCATAAATCCGTTCGATACGATTGAATACACCTTGACGGAGACACTTGATTTGTCTGCCGTCTCAGCGAATGAGACTTTTGAAATAACAGCCTTAGCCAACCTTGCAGCAGATAATATTCATGGAGATGATACGGCGAGAATGCAAGTCGTATCATTGATGACACCGCAACAGCCGGCGGTTCAGGATGTTAATATTCCGTACGCAAGTTCTACTGTGTTAACGGCTACAAGTACTAACACACTTGTGTGGTATGACAGCCCGACTTCACATCAGGAACTTTCAAGAGGAACATATACAACGCCTGTATTGTATGAAACGGATACTTTCTATGTGGCAGCTTTGTTGGCAGCAAATGCCGACGTGGAAATAGGAACCGGAACGTCAACGAATACAAACGATAATGCACCTACACCGTTTGCTTTCTCCAAGAAACAAGTCAAAGAACAATATCTTTGGAGAGCGGAGGAACTCTCAGACATGGGAGAGGGCTTGATAAAGTCCATAGGGTTCAAGGTTCATTCGGAGGGAGCCAATGTTACAATGAGCGATTATGCAATCAAGATAGGTATGACAAATGATAACGTTTTGACAACATGGGTAGGAGGCTTGCAAGAGGTTTATTCCGATAACGTAACCATAACCAAGACACCTGCCATGACAAATGTTTGGAAAGACATGACGTTTGTCAATCCGTTCTATTATGATGGAGAGTCCAACCTTGTTGTCGAGATATGTTACAATACCACTGTTACGACCGGTAAGGTTAAGACATACAATTCAAACACAGAATTTAATTCTGCGATAATATATCACGATAACAATACCAATGCCTGCCAATACACCGGTAATCCGGGTGCAACGTACTCTAAGCGTCCTAATGTCAAGTTCGGCGTTGATAAATACGGTTGTAAGAGTACAAGAGCAGCACTTGTCGTTGAGGTTCAACCTGCTCCTACTTGCGAAGCCGGCTTGACGCAGGTGGTAGCCCCTGTGGAGGAAACCACCATCATGTCAGGAGTATCTACACCTGTACAAGTTGAAATAAAGAACTTCGGTACTGCACCTTTGACTTCTCTTGATTTGCATTGGACTGTCAACGGTACGGCACAACCTGTTTATGAGTGGACAGGTTCTTTGGCACAAAACAGCACCGAAGTGGTAACCATAGGTAACTATACCTTTGCTTCCGGTACGATAGAATTGAAGGTATGGCTCGAGAAAGATTGTGATGCCGAGCCAAGCAACGACACGGTTGTAAGCAACTTCTCCGCATGTATGGGTAACAGTACCGAAGTTACTACGATAACCATAGGCCCTGATGCTTCCGATGATTACAGTAGTTTCAATGCGTTGGTAAACGACTTGACAAGTTCGGGAATTTGCGGATCGGTTCAAGTGAACGTTAAAGCAGGTACATATAACGAACAAATCAATATTCCGAATATATCAGGGCTTTCTGAAACCAACTATATCAAATTTACAGGGCTTTCGGGTGATAATTCACAAACAATACTGACATACACGCCTGCTGCGGGAGCGGAAGATAAATATATATTGAGTCTCAGTGAGGTGGAAAACATACATTTTGAGAACATGACAATTCAATGTGCCGATACAACAGCCAATACCTCGGTATCGGTGGAAAAATCCGAGAATATCAGTTTCAAAATGATGAATTTCGTTTCTCCAAAAACGGCACGAAGCACGATGCTAAGCCTTGTAAAGACTGATGATGTTACAATAAGTCAAAACGATTTCATCGGTGCCGCAGTGCAGTTGGCAACGACAGATACGGTGAAAACGCTTTCCATAAACAACAATAATTTCTTGGAGTTCGGTGTATCGGGAATAAGGACTTACGATGCGGAAAACCTATCGATAGAGAACAATCATCTTTCCACCGATACTTCAAAATTGATTGTTACGGCAGTTGATTTAAAGAGACTTTCGGGAGCAACACGCGTTATGTCCAACTTCCTTTATTTGACGAAAGGAACGGCAGTCAGAACAGGTATCTCGATGAAAGAAGTTCATGCCGAACAAATACAGCCTGCAATCATAGCAAACAATTCCATTTCGATGATTGGTGCGAGAAACTCATCTTCATCTTTGGCATACATCGGAATCGACATTGACAGCACCGATTGGTTGAGTTTGTATTACAACACGGTTTATCTCGAACCATCAAAGGGTAACAATACCTCTTCCAAGTGTCTTGCCGTTGGTAAGGTGGGTTCCAACATAATAGTTCAGAACAATAACCTTGATAATAGCGGTAAGGGATATGCGATGTATGTACAAACGCCGGCAACCCATGTCGTCCTTTCCAACAATAATAACTATTACACCAACGGAAGTAAGTTCGTATATTGGATAAACGATAAATCCAACCTTACACTCTTGCAAACAGCCAACTCCATGGACGCACAATCCGTCAGCATTGAAAATTCGTTCAAGAACGATTCTGTTTTGGCACTTACTTTCCCTACCGGAATAGTAAGGATTGCAGAGCCGGTAGATGATGTCGCCACGGATATAGAAGGTAATTTCCGACCTGTTTCCCCTAAACCGACAATAGGAGCATACGAATACCAATTCGCAGGTAATGATACCGGTATTCCGAGAATAATAAGCCCTGTCGAAGGAGACGAATATGTCGAAGGAGATCCGTTGAGCGTTGAAGTGGAATTGAAGAACTTCGGTAATTACAGCATAAACACAATGGAGATAGTCGCTGTTTTGAAATCTTCCGAAGATTCCGAGACAGCCATACAAACTTTGAGAGAAACATGGACGGGAATGTTGTCTTCATTGCAAACGACCACATATACATTCAACCAAACCTTTACACCACCGCTCAACGACCCTTACACAGATGAACTTTATGTAATGGCATATACGATAATGGACGGAGATACCGTGCATATCAACGACACGGCATATACCCACTTCCTTTCAAAACCTGCGAAGGACTTGAAACTGGAAGGTACTGTACCTATAACCGAGCGATGTGTATTGACAAATGTTCAAATCCAAACCAAGATAAAGAACGTAGGAGAAAAGAACATAGAACCCGGCGATGTGATACAGTTGTCTTACTGGATAGAGGGCAGACCCGACCTTACGCAAACAGAAACTCTTACATTCCCTTATACAGACCAAACCACACAAACTCCATATCAGAATCTGCAAAAAGGAGCCTCGCTCACATATACTTTCAACGCTACTGCCAACCTTTATCCTTTGGGAGCAAATGATACAACGTGGAAATTGTGGACATGTGTGAAAACAGTGGGCGACAATCAGCAACTTAACGATACCGCTTCTGCCGCAAAGGTGGTAAATTCCAAAGTATCGCCTCCTGCACCTACCGTAACAGATGATTACATTCCATACGCAACATGGGGACATCCGAGTGCAGAGCAAGCCAATAGCTTGGCAATAAAATGGTATGCCGGACCGAACGATGCAAATCCGTTTTATGCACCAACAAACTATAATACTTCAAGGAACTATACAACCTCCCAATTATTTGAAGATACAACCTTCTATGTCGGTGTAAATGCAACCGGAACATATCCTTGTGCAAGTGAAAGAACGGCTGTTACTGTTCATGTTAATCCGAGAGCAGCAGTCGATGCTTCGGCATTGGCAGTTGTTTATCCTCCGGAAGATGCATGGGTATATATGAGTACTGGCGATACCATTAAAGTTTTGTTGACCAATTACGGTACACAGCCATTGAGCAACTTCCCTGTAACTTACTCTATAAAACCTACATCTCCTGCAAACGCAGAACCTGTTATTGTAACAGAAACATGTACGGCAACAGTTCAGCCGGACGAACAATATACCTATACATTCGAAACATTGGCAGATATGTCCGGTCTTAGCAAGAATTATTCAATAATGGCGTGGACAGATGCTGCAGGCGATATTACTGCACTCAATGATACGACGAAAGCTGCAACGGTCGTGAAACCGAAGAACGGTAATACGGTTTATTGCAGTATTACAGTCGATAATCCTGCAAGTTTGGATATATCGAGAGTTCAGTTGGGAGTTATGGACAACCCTACTACACCTTCCGGAAACGGTTATTCCGACTTCACTACTGATACAACCATAACGATGCCTACTCTATACAGAGGAGTTGCCGACCAATTGAATGTCCATGTGGATAATTCCACATCGATGGATGCGAACTCAGTTGTCGGAGGTTGGGTAAGAGTATTCATCGATTGGGATAGAAATGGAGAGTTCTCGGCAGCGGAATGTGTGGTAAGCGATACGGTGTACTCCGGAATGGTATTGTCGAAAACATTGAACGTTCCTGCCAATACGCTTAACGGTATTGCAAGAATGAGAGTTATCCTTAAACAAAGCGGAACAAGCGATGAGTTCACAGCCTGCGAAAAAGTACAGCGTGGAGAGGTCGAAGACTATCGAGTCATCATCAAGCCGGCTGAACAGATAAACGCAGAACTTAAACGCTTCACATCACCGAGTGAACTTGCCTCTGCCGGACAAACAGACGTAAAAGCCGTGTTGAGAAATGCAGGGTTGCAAACGCTTAATTCCGCAACCATAACCTTGAAGCATAACGACCAAGACTATACTTACAACTGGACGGGCAATCTGGCAAGCGGAGAACTTGAAGAAATAACCATAGCCAATGTGGACTTGGATTTGGGAGCAAACAACTTCAAGGCGTATATCGACGTGGCAGGCGATAATGTTCATGACAACGATACGATAAACCTTAACTCGTATGTCTTCCGCACCTTCGTTGTCCCTTATCAAACCGATTTCGACGAAGAAGACGGTAACGACCACTTCTACGCATACGATGCCAATCCGACCAACCCTACCAACAGTTGGCAGTTCGGAACGCCGGCAGAGACGAACACGACAATAGACGTAGCCTATTCAGAACCTAATTGCTGGAAAACCAACCTTAGCGGCAAGCATCCTAAGAACAACGAAAGTATTCTTTACTCGCCTATATTCGATGTCAATACCGTGAAACCCGACACCATGAGTTTCATGTTGAGAACCGATGCAGGAGTGAACACGGCAAGCATGCACATAGAGTATCTCAACTGGCAGGGCAAATGGGTTTTGCTTGGAGCGAAAGAAGACGGTTATGGAGAAAATTGGTATAATTCGGATAGCAACTACTTCAACGGCACGAAGTCATGGACGAAAGTAACCTACTCTTTGGAACATGTCAATTACCTGTTCGGAAACAATCTTCAATTCCGTTTTGTCTTCCGTTCCAATGCAGGAGTTCAGAAAGACGGCTTTGCTATAGACAATTTCGAAATACAAAGAGCCAAGAGAGAACAAGACGCAGGAGTTGTATCTTTGACTTTGGAACCGACCGCGTTGCCTAACTACGGTTCCAATTACTATCCGCGAGTGGGCATACACAATTACGGAACGACATCATTGACCAACTTGCAAGTATGTTACATATCCGAGGGATTGTACATACCGATTTGTGAAGACCTCATAGGCGTGGACATACAACCGGAAACGACATACGAGTACACCTTCAATACCGGAACATACCTTACCGTGGATTCGCCTGACCCATTCGGAATATGTGCATTCACAAGGTTGAATCCGACCGACATTTATACCGACAATGACTCCGTATGCCAACAAATAGTCATAGGACCTTTGCAAAAAGATGTCGGCATAGTCAACATCAATTCACCGACAACGCAAATCGTATCCAACGACCAAATAGAAGTCGCAATACAAGTCCGAAACTACGGATTGGAACCGGTAAGCGAATTGCCGGTGGCGTATAAAGTGCCGGGTGCATCGCAAATAGAAGAAACAATACATTTCAATCCGCCTTTGTACAACGGAGACGAATATGTATATCGTTTCAACCAAAGATTTCATTCCTCATTCGGAGCAGTCAATTTGAAATGTTGGACAGGACTTGAAGGAGACTATTATCACGACAATGATACCGTTTATAAAAGATTGGAAGGAACAGGAACCACACGCGACTTGGAAGCAAAATACATAACCATAGACGATGCCGATCCTGACCATATATCGTTGCAACTCGCTTTTATGAACCGTAGTTCCGTCGGAGTAGGAAATATCACGGTAGGTTATTACCTCGGCAGCGACAGAGAAAACGTCGTCGAGGAAACATACCGCCTTGGAAATGTATTGCCTTCCGGTACTTACGGCTACCATAAGTTTGAAGCAACACTTCCGAGAGCCAATGCACCATACACCAGAATTACCGCTTTCGTATCAGTCGATGATGAAGTCGATAGAAGCAATGACACCACAAGCGTACTTTACATGGGATACCGCGATGGAGTGGCAGATTCCGTATTCATAGAACAAACATACGAACCGGATTGCAAAGTACAGCTTACAGCACATAACGGAGGAACGATAGGCGGAACAACGCAAGTCAGAGCCCATTTGGTTCTTAACGGAGATTATGCAAACCAAATAGTTGAAGACTTCACATGGGAATACGACGAACCTAATCCTGACATGTTACGTTACATGACTTTCTCTCAGCGAATACCTAAGAGTGAAAACGGAACGTATAACGTTATTGCATGGTTGGACTACCCATACGATGCCGACCATAGGAACGATACCACGCATGCTTACGCCGTTCGTTCATACGTAGGATTGGAAGAAGTTGAACGAACAGTAGGCTTTGTCCTTGAACAAAACCAACCTAACCCATTCACCGACGAAACCACTATAGGTTTCACTCTTCCTGAATCCGGAGAAGCGACACTCGTTATCACCAACAACCTCGGACAAGTCTTGAAGACCATCAAAGGCAATTATGGAGAAGGACGCAATACCATCGTTCTGAAAGACCTCGATTTGCCGGAAGGAATTTATCACTATACGATGTATTACAAGAAAGACAAACAAATGAGGAAGATGATAATAAGCAAATAAGCAAGCAATACCGGTTAATCCCGGCATATATCGATTCAGCACGAATATTCGTCAAGGCAAAGTTCCGTTTTCAAAATCGGAACACCGCTTTGACGAATGTTCTTTTTTATCGCACTTAATTTGCGAAGAAGTATTGTAGTGGTAAAAAGTTCCGACTTATTTGGTATTGATTTGCGTTGTAGTCAAAAATGAAGAAAGTCAATATTTCATAAGCTTGTTTGCCAACCGGTCTTTGTAGAATACTTTCGCCTGCTTCATTGATTACCTGCTTTTGACACTGCCACCATCTCATAATTGAAGAAATCGAGGAGTTGGTTTACCTTGTCGAGTTGCAACGACTTTTTTCCCTGTTCGAGGTCTCGAACGAAACGTAATCCTACGCCGGACTTCAATGAAAGTTCTTCCTGAGTAATATTATATTGCTTTCGTAACATCTTGACCGTTGCCGATAGTGATAGAGTGTTCATAAATATACAACATTATACCTTTTCTGCTATAAGATTATTTCATCTGAATATACCCGATAAGGTATATCAATATATGACTCCATATTCCTCATATCCGAAGCGACACCACTCGCCGGCGGATTGTTGCTCATTCTGTTCCTGCTCTTCTTCCGAAGAATGTGGAAAACCGGCAGTCGGAAGATAAGGGAGCACCTCGAAAAAGATACCGAACCCACAAGGGAAGAACACTTCTGAAACCTGCCGAAACCGAAACACCATTCTGTTGCAACGAATCGGCGTTTGAGCAAATTCTTTCGGCGTTTCATTTTCGTAGAACGCCGGTTTATTTTTCCGAAACGCTGTTTCGGGCAAGGTGTTTCTTTCTCAGCGTGTTATCGCAATGGCGATTTGTCGGTGTGGTCGGGGAATTGCGACGGGTTTATTCGTTGAATTCTTTGTTGAGGTATTGTTGCAGTTCGTTGGGTGTGAGACCTTGGCGTGCCATGCCTTGTTTTGCGACCGATATTTTGCCGGTTTGTTCGCTTACGATGACCGCAATGGCATCGGTTTGTTCCGTTATGCCGATTGCGGAACGGTGTCTCAATCCCATGGAGACGGGTATGTCCAAGTTCTTGCTTACCGGCAGTATGCAGCGTGCGGCTTTTATCTTGTTCTCCGATATGATGACGGCTCCGTCGTGCAGCGGCGTGTTCTTGAAAAAGATGGTCTCCAAGAGTTGTGAGCTTATCTGCGAGGTGAATGCCTCTCCGGTTTGTACGATTGCGTCCAAAGGATTGCTCTTGCAGATGACTATCAATGCTCCGGTGAGGGTTTGGGACATGTGAGTGCAGGCTTGCACTATCGGTGTTACATCGAGAGTGTTGTTTTCTTCTTTCGATTTCAGGTGAAGGAGCTTCAGCCATCGTCTGTTGCGGGTTTGGGAACCGAGACGGAGGAGAAACTGTCTTATCTCGCTTTGGAAGATGATTATGATTGCTATCACGCCGACGGAAATGAACTGGTCGAATATTTCGCTGAGCAGTTTCATATCCAGAAAGCGGATTACTTTCCATGCAAAGAAGACCAATATGAACCCGATGAAGATGCTGATTGCGTTTGTGCCTTTCAGCAGTTTGTAAAAGTAATAAAACAGCAGGGCTACGACGAATATGTCTATCAGGTCGGTGATTCGGAAGGTCGGTAAGCCCTGTATGGCGGATAGAATTGTCATTCGGCTGTATTATTGTAAAGTTCGAATAGTTTGATGCACTCTTTGGCTTCTCGGACATCGTGAACCCGAAGTATGTCTGCTCCGTTTTGCAGGGCGAAGGCATGAAGGAATGTCGTTCCGCAGAGGGCTTGTTCCGGCGTTATGCCGAGTGGGCGGTATATCATGCTTTTTCGCGATATTCCTGTCAGTATCGGCAAGCCGAAGACTTGAAATTCTTTCTGGCGACGCAGCAGTTCGTAATTGTGTTCCACCGTTTTGCCGAAGCCGAAGCCCAAATCCAAGATGATGTCTTTTACTCCCGATTCCCGCAAACGCTTCAAGCGTATGGAGAAATAGTCGCATATTTCAAGGAAAATATTGTTGTAGTGCGGGTTTTGCTGCATTTTGTCCGGTGTTGCGGGTGTGTGCATGAGTATGTAAGGCACTTGCAGTTCTGCTATGGTTTCAAAGAGTGTTTCATCGAAACTTCCGCCGGATATATCGTTGATTATGTCCGCCCCTTCCTCTATGCATGCTTTGCAGACCTTGCTCCAAACAGTGTCGATTGAAACGGGGATTTGCGGATAGGCTGCCTTGGCGTAACGTATGACCGGCAGAAGACGTTTGATTTCCTCTTGCGGAGAAACCAATTCGGCACCCGGGCGGGTGGAGCAGGCTCCGAGGTCTATTATATCCGTATTTTGCGATACCACAGTGTCTATTCTTTGTTTCGCAGCGTCGAGGGAGTTGTATCTTCCTCCGTCATAGAAAGAGTCATCGGTGAGGTTGACTATTCCCATTATCAATGGAGTGGAGAGATCGATGATTTTTTTGCCGCAAAGCATCGTTTTGTTAGTGGAAATGTTTGTAATTTTGTCGTGTTCTTTCATAGTAGTGATTTTCAACAAGCAAAGGTAATAATTTTTATGAATAACACAAGTTCGGAATACGATAATGTCGTGAAAGTAAGCCGTAAGTTATTTGAGGATAAGCTCTCGGATTACGGTGCTTCGTGGAGGGTGTTGCGTCTTCCTTCGCTTACCGACCAGATTTTCATTAAAGCCAACCGCATCCGCAGCATTCAGGAAAGCGGTGTCAATCTTGTGGACGAGGGAATTGTATCGGAGTTCATCGGAATGATAAATTACGGTATCATTGCCCTTATACAAATAGAGTTGAAGGACGAGCCGATCGACAAGGAACTGACCAAGACGAGGGCTTTGGAGCTTTACGATAAATATATAGGTATCACGAAGTCTTTGATGGAGAAGAAAAATCATGATTATTCCGAAGCATGGCGACAGATGAGGGTTAGTTCGATTACGGATTTGATTTTGATGAAGATTTACAGGCTGAAACAAATAGAGGATAACCAAGGCAGGACTTTGGTCAGCGAAGGTGTGGAAGCTGGTTACGAGGATATAGTGAATTATTCGGTGTTTGCATGTATTAAATTGTCATGATGATGAAACTTTTGAGTACGATATTGAGGGTAATCTTCGGAGCGGTGTTCATGTTCTCCGGATTTGTGAAGGCTGTCGACCCTTGGGGTACGGCCTATAAGATAGAGGAGTATCTTTCTGCCTTTTCGATGGGGTGGTTGAGCGATAAGATTTCTTTTCTGCCTGTTACGGTGTCTGTGATATTGTGTTGTGCGGAATTCATGGTGGGAGTGCTGATGTTTTTCGGCTTCTTCCGTAAGGTGGTAAAGCCTGCGGCTGTGGTGTTCATGGCTTTCTTCACTATCTTGACATTTATCGACGCTTTGACCAACAGGGTGAGCGATTGCGGTTGCTTCGGCGATGCGGTGAAACTGACGAATTGGGAGACGTTTTGGAAGAATATAGTGTTGGATTTGGTTTTGGCAGGAATTTATCTTTCCGAAAGGAAGATGAATTTTGCGAACTCACGGATTAACTCGAAACTTTTGACGGTTCTGTTCTCGTTGGTGATTTTGCTGTTTGCGATTTATAATACGGTTTATGAACCTGTAATCGATTTCAGGGCGTGGAAGATAGGTAATCAAATGGTTGCAGTGGGTGATGACAGGGTTCCGCCTGTCAGTTTTGCAACTTACAAGAACAATGTAACAGGAGAGGTGAAGGAGTTCGAGACCGAGGATTTGATGGAGGCGTATCAGAAAAATCCGAACTTCGCTTCCGAGTGGACTTTCGTGGATTCGAGAGTGGAAAACACCAATACCGTGGCGGCTGACGGCTTTTCATTGCAGGCTTTGGGCTTTGAAGAAGATGAGACTATGGATATTCTTTCCGATACTTCGAGTGTGCTTTACATGATAAGCTCATACGATTTGAGAAAGGCCTCGGATAAGGGAATGAAAAGGGTGTTGGCTTTTGCCGACAAGGCTGCCGAAAATGGTGCGAGGGTGATATTCGTAACGGCATCTTCGGTTGCCAACTGTGCTTCTTTCATGGAAAAGTACAAGACGGGGAATATTGTGTTCTATTCGGCTGATGACAAGGCGATAAAGACGATGTTGCGTTCCAATCCGGGAGTTGTGAAAATCGATAAGGGAAGAGTGGCGGACAAATGGTCATGGAGGAATCTGCCGGAGCCGACGGAGTATTTCAAGTAGATGTTTGCATATATTCTAAAGAAGACGGCTTACGGTCTGTTGGTGATGTTGGGTGTCGTATCTTTGATATTCGTACTCTTCAACATACTTCCCGGAGACCCTGCGAGGATGATGCTCGGGCAGAATGCCGATCAGGAAAGCATAGACTTGCTTCACAAGGAACTTGGTTTGGATAAGCCTCTCGGCATTCGTTATCTCAGGTATTTGAATGATTTAAGCCCTGTCGGGATTGACCATGAAGGGAACTTAGGTTTCAAGTTGCCGGAACTCGGACGAAGTTATCAGTCGGACAGAAGTGTGTCTTCCATTCTTGCGGAGGCTTTCCCGAATACCATATTGCTGGCTCTGGTGAGCATAACGATGGCTTTTGTCCTCGGAGTTTTGTTCGGTTCCGTTGCGGCTATATATAAGGATACGTGGATCGAGAAAGCCATTCTGCTGATTACTTCTTTGGGTATGAGTTTGCCTTCTTTCTTTGCGGCAATCCTCATAGCGTGGATATTCGCTTTTCTTTTGGCGGATTATACGGGTTTGTCGATGTTCGGAAGTTTGTATGGCGTAGATGATTTCGGCAGGGGAGAGTACGTGGATTTGAAGAATATAATCCTTCCGGCTGTTACGCTCGGCATAAGACCGTTGTCCGTTATATGCGAGCTTACGAAAAGCACGATGAAAGAGGTGTTGCAGCAGGATTATATAAGGACTGCCAAGTCAAAAGGCTTGTCGATGTTCAAAATAATAAAGAATCATGCTTTGCGAAATACGCTCAATCCGGTTGTAAGTTCGATAAGCAGTTGGTTTGCGTCCTTGCTCGCCGGTGCTGTCTTTGTCGAATATATTTTCGATTGGAAAGGAGTTGGCGTTGTGATTGTCGATAGCTTGGAGAAGTACGATTTCCCTGTTCTTATGGGGGCTTTGATTGTTATATGTATAATGTTGGTCATTATAAACATATTGACGGATATTGTTTATGCGTTTCTCGACCCGAGAATAAAGATTGCATGATTTTACAGGGTATGTTGTTGTATTGAAATAGGGAATGATGATTAGACGAATAGGCTTTTTGGCGATTGTTTTGCTCTTTGCCGCTTGTGCAAGGATTGTTACTCCGAGTGGTGGGGCAGTGGACAGAATTCCACCGAAAGAAATGAACGCCACTCCTAAGCAAAACAGTTTGAATTTCAAAGATAGGGGCTTTGTGGTGGAGTTCGATGAATATATAGTTTTGGATAATGTGAACCAAAAGTTGTTGGTGTCGCCTCCTTTGAGAGTAAAGCCGGAGATTTCAGCCAAATTGAAGAAACTTTATGTGAAAGGTTTGGATTCGTTGGCTGAGAATACCACTTATATTTTCGATTTCGCAGATGCGATAACGGATTTCAACGAGGGTAATCGGTTGAAGAATTTCAAGTATGCTTTTTCCACAGGTTCTCAAATAGACAGTTTGTTCTATGAAGGCAGAGTCGTTGAGGGCTTTTCGCTGAAAAACGTCGCCGATAAGTTGGTGCTGTTATATGCAGATACCGTTTTGGCAAATTTATATGACAAAGATTGCGATTATATCACACGAACGGATAGCACGGGACGTTTTTCGTTTTCCAATCTGGCTGCCGGCACGTACAGGTTGTTGATTTTGGATGATAAGAACCAAAACAAGAGGTATGATTTGCCCTCGGAGGGTGTGGGCTTTTCAAGGTATGCTGTGATGCCTTATGCCAAGGATAGTACCGATACGGTTTCTCGGAAGGATAATTTGTTTTTTTATGAAGATGCAACGGGTAGCGTTCAGTCCGTTACGGACGCTCGTTTCTCGGCAAAGGGCGTTTTTACGGTTGCTTTTGCAAGACCTTTGAGCGATGAGGTGGTTTTTGATTTCGTAAAGCCGAAAAGCGAGCAGGAAATCAAATACGAAATGTCTTGTAAGAGAGATACGGTGAGTTTTTTCGCTTGCAAGGGTGTCTGTTTCGATACCATAGAGTTACATGTTGCAGACGGAGATTTCAAAGATGAGATTTCAAAGACCGTTGTTGCGAACAGAAAAAAACGAGACGATGATTCTTGTTTTCGTTTTCGCAGTTTGCAGAAAGATACGGTGCATTATTTTGACAGGAAATTCCTTGCGGTCGGGTTACCTTTGGATTCGGAGCGTATTCCGGCAAGGCTCGTTTCGGGGAACGATACACTCGAAACAAGTCTGGCATTGTGTGAGGGGTTGACAAAGTACTGTCTGTCCGAGGATTTGGAGAGAGGACGTCAGTACAGGCTGATTGTAGATAGCGGAACGGCGAAAGATTTTATCGGAAGGGCGAATGATTTTTTTGAAACGGCGTTTTATTTGACGCAAGTGGCGGATTACGGACGGCTGATACTGAATTTTGAAGATAGTGCTTTTATCGATGTGCCGCATATCTTTTATTTGTGTGATATGAAAGCCGAGGTGTTGAAGCAGATAAATGTTCCGAAGGGTAAAGGTAGCGTTGTGTTCGATTGCATAGAGCAGGGAATGTATAAAGTCAAGGTTGTAATCGACGAAAATGCAAACGGACAATGGGACGGGGCTTCATTCAAAGAAGCCCAACCGGTAGAAAGAATTCTGATGCTCGACAAGCCGGTGAGCATACGAAAATCATGGGATACGGAAGAAAATTGGACGATTTTCCGGTAAAGCCCTTGTCAATCAAAGAAAAGTATGTATCTTTGCAACTCAAAAATAAAAACATAAGAACAAATGTCAGTAAAAATCAGATTGCAACGTCATGGTAAGAAGGGACAACCTTTTTATCATATCGTTATTGCGGATGCTCGTGCAGCACGTGATGGAAAATTTATCGAGAAGTTGGGTACTTACAATCCCATGACCAATCCTGCCACAATAGAGTTGGATATAGATGGTGCGTGCAGATGGTTGAAAAATGGTGCTCAACCGACCGAGACTGTAAGGAATATACTTTCTTATAAGGGTGCTTTGTTGAAAAGGCACTTGCAGATAGGTGTTGAAAAAGGTGCAATCACACAAGAAACGGCAGACAAAAAATTCGCTGCTTGGCAAGAAGAGAAAGCAAAGAAAATAGAAGCCAAGAGAGCGGCTTGTGTAAATGCCAGCAACGAAACTGCAAAGGAAAGATTTGCAAAAGAGGTTGAAGTGAAAGAGGCAAGAGCTGCATTGATTGCGAAGAAGAGAGAGGAAGAGGCAAAAGCCAAAGCCGAGGCAGAAGCTGCGAAGGCTGCGGAAGCCGTTGCAACGGAAGGAGCAGAGCAACCTGCCGCAGAGACTGAGGCACCTGCTGCAGAATAAGTGCAAGATTAAGATTAGATTTGTGAGTCTGTTTTCGAGAAATACGAAAGCGGACTCGTTTTGTTTTCAACGGATAGACGATGAAGAAAGAAGATTGTTTTTATTTGGGTAAAATATCGAAGCCTTTCGGTTATAAAGGCGAGGTAAGCGTATTCTTGGATGTCGATTCTCCGGAAGAGTATTCCGAGTTGGAAGAAGTATATGTCGAGATAAACAAAAGGCTTGTTTTGTATGAAATCGAGAGTATAAGAATTCAAACGAACAAAGCAGTTGTCAGGTTTGCGGATGTTACAAACGAAGATGTGGCAAGGCTTGTCGGTAAGTCGTTGTTTCTGCCTTTGGAATATCTGCCGGAATTGGAGGGGAATAATTTCTACTTTCATGAGATAACAGGCTTCGAGGTTGAAGATGAGGAAAAGGGAATGATAGGAAAGATTGTCGGGGTATATGAAAATACGCCGCAACCGTTGCTTTCCATAGAGTTCGAGGGCAAGGAAATTCTTATACCTGCGATAGACTCCATAATAAAGGAAGTTGACAGAAGCAAAAGGCTGATGAAGATAAAGGCTCCGCAAGGTTTGATAGAGTTGTACGTCGGTTGAATTTACCGATAAAGCGAAAAAATATATCAAAAAACGATAAATAATTTGGTGGATACGGAAATTGTTCGTACTTTTGCGGCATCAAAACAAGCGTTCGCATGGATGCAAGAAAGACAATACTGAGGCTTAAAACGATAAAGCTGTTATTCGATATAGTGTTATGGTTACTGATAACACTTATTGCGTTGTTTATCGTTATTTCTGTCTTAAATGTCGGCAATAAGGGAGGCGGAGTCTCCGGATGGGCTTTAATCAAGCAGAAAACCGAGCCTATAATTCTTTCCGGAGACATAAAATCGGAAGTTCCGGGCGTAGAACTGTTTTTGATGCCGGAAGGCGTGAAGGTAAGCTATGAAGTGTTTTCGCAACAGCACAAAACGCTTTTCGTAGCGTGCAAAGTGCTTTATCTGTTCACCCTTAACCTCGGCATGTTCTTCCTCGTCTTTGTGTTGTTCCAGATAAGGAACATCATAAAGAGCGTCTATCTCGGAGTTAAATCCGAAGACAGCAACATATCTCACCATGTCTTTTCACGCAAAAACATACTTCGCTTGAAATACATAGCATACGGTTTCTTGATAATACCATTTGTGGAACTGTTGAACTATTTCGCAGATAAGTATTTCCTGACACGATATGTTAATATCAAAGGATTGACGATTCTTCCTACGGACGGCATAGGCAACATCTCGTGGGAATACATATTGGTAGGGCTTCTATTCACTGTGATGATAGAAGTATTCAAGAAAGGCTTGCATTTGCAAGAAGAAAACGATTTAACGGTTTAGATAAAAGGAAATGGGGATAGTTGTTAATTTGGATGTCATGATGGCAAAAAGGAAAATATCTCTCGGAGACCTTTCCGCAAAGGTCAACATAACCCCTGCCAATATGTCGATACTCAAAACAGGGAAAGCAAAAGCCATACGCTTCTCGACCTTGGAGGCGATTTGCAAAGCATTGAACTGTCAACCGGGCGATATATTGGAATATGAAGATGAGGAAAACAACAATAACAAGTAATAATTAAGTTCAACAAAAACATCCAGCTATGAGAAACAGAGTTTTTTTAGCATTGGCGTTGTGTATCACTTTAATCACAACGGGATTTGCCCAAAACAAGAAGGCTGCAAAGGTCAATCTTAACGAGCAAATCAAATTGAACGGAAAGGTAAGAACAGGCAAATTGGCAAATGGTCTTACTTATTTCGTCAGATCAAACAACAAACCCGCAAACAGAGCGGAATTTCAAATCGCAGTCAACGCCGGCAGCGTTTTGGAAGAACCTAACGAAGTCGGATTGGCACACTTCACCGAACACATGAACTTCAACGGTTCTCGTCAGTACCCCGGCAATTCCATGATTAGCGAATTGGAAAAGAAAGGTATCGTTTTCGGTAGGGAAATCAATGCCTACACAGGTTTTGACCAGACTGTCTATACTCTTACTTTGCCTACGGACGATAAAGAATTGTTCGACATGGGCTTGAAAATCCTTGACGGTTGGGCATTCGGTGCTTTGATGACAGGAGAGGAAATAGACAAGGAGAGAGGCGTCATCATAGAAGAGTGGAGAATGGGACAAGGCGGCAGCGAGCGTCTTAGAGCAAAAACATGGGGTACAATGTTGAAAGGTTCCAAGTATGCGGAAAGACTTCCTATCGGAACGCTAGACAGACTTCAAAACTTCGTTTACGATGACATCAGAGGATTTTACCACAAGTGGTATCGTCCTGACAACATCGCCATCATAGTAGTCGGAGACTTTGATGCAGATGAAATGGAACAAAAAGTCATCGACTTCTTCACCATGGTACAAGCACCTTGTACACCGACCCAAAGACCGGTTTATACCATAGACAACAATAAAGAGCCTCTTGTATGTGTTGCAACAGATAAAGAAGCAACTTCAACCTCTGTTCAAATGTTCTACAAGCACCCTGCAAAAGAGGTTAAGACCATTGCCGATTTTCGTGAACAACATTTGGTTTACAGCCTCTTTGAAACAATGTTCAATGAGCGTTTGAGCGAGATGGCAGAAAAGAAAGCATGCCCTTACATGAGTGCATACGCAGGTTACGGCGGATTTTTGGCACGTCCCGTTGCTGCATACCAAATGTACATCAGTGCAAAAGAAGGCAAAGTTATGAAAGCCATCGAAACGGTTATGTTGGAGAACAGACGTTTGCAACAACACGGCTTCTTGCAAACAGAATTGGATAGAGCAAAAGAGGCTTTGTTGGAACAGTATGCACAAGCCGCAAAAGAGGAAAGCAAAACCGAGAGCGGAAGAATAGCAGCCGAATTGGTGGATTACTTCTTGGAACAAACACCTATGCCGGGAGCAATCTTGGAAAACAAATGGGCAAAAGCCTTGATGGATGACATAACATTGGAAGAAGTAAACGCTCTTATCAATCAATGGATAACGGAAGAAAACTTCGTATGTACGGTGTCCATGCCTGAAAAGAAAGGCGTAAAAGCTCCAAGCGAAGCAGACGTGTTGAAACTTATCAAGAAATGTGAGAAAGCCGATACAAAGGCTTGGGTTGACAACACAAAGAACGAGCCGTTCTTTGCACAAGAAGTAAAAGGCGGTAAAATAACTTCAACAAAGAAGAACGACAAGTTCGACTACACGGAATACACATTGAGCAACGGTGCAAAAGTAATCATCAAAAAGACCGACTTCAAGAACGACGAAATACTTGTAAACGCAGTAAGCGAGGGCGGTACTTCATTGTATGGCGACAAAGACATAATGAATGCATCATTTGCAGCCAACATCATCGACCAATGCGGTATCGGAAACTACAACAATACCCAGTTGATGAAGTTCATGAAAGGAAAAAGCTTCGGCTTGACCCCTTCAATCGGAGAATTGAGAGAATACTTGTCAGGAAGCTGCTCGCCGAAAGACTTTGAGACAGAGTTGCAATATCTATACATGTTCTTCACTGCACCAAGAGCAGAAAAAGAAGTATTGGACAACACAATCGACAAATTGAAAACACAAATCAACATGTACAGGAACATGCCTGAGTTCGCATTCCAAGAAGAATGGATAAAGGCAATGCACCCTAACGATAAGAGAACCATCATGCTTCCGACCGAAGCACAAATGAAGCAAATGGATATCAACAAAATGTTGAAGATATTCAAGGAAAGATTTTCCGATGCTTCCGACTTCACGTTCACATTCGTAGGAAACATAGACGAAGCGACTATGTTACCATTGATAGAGAAGTATGTCGGAGGTCTTCCTTCATCTAACGGCAAGAAAGCCGAGAAATGGCAAGACCGTTCCACCGAGTTCGCAAAAGGCATCGTTGATAAGAGCGTCTATAAAGGCGAAGCAGACAAAGGATTGATGACAATCACATTCACCAATCCTTTCAACTGGAGCGACAAAGATCGTTTGGCTACAAGAGCATTGAACAACGTATGTTCGATCAAGCTTACCCAAGTAATCCGTGAGGAAATGGGTGGAACTTACTCACCATCATTCAACCTCGATTACGAAAAATATCCTAAGGCAGAGGCAACAGCAGTATGCTACTACACTTGCGATCCTTCAACCGTAGATAAATTGACGGAGGCAACCTTCGCAGTATTGGATGAAATCATCGCAAACGGACCGACAGCAGAAGATTTGGCAAAAGTAAAAGAACAGTTGATTTCTTCACGCAAGACTTTGATGGAGAAGAACGGCTATTGGAACGGTGCCATCGAAGGTTCGAAATGGTACGGCTACGAACTCCAAACCTTGGAAGAGTATTCTGCAGATGTCAATGCCTTGACGATAGAAGACTTGAAGGCAGTGGCACAAAAGTACTTGAAGCATGACGGATATGTCAGAGTTTCTTTGAAGCCCGAATCGATGAAACCGGCAAAGAAGTAAGCCTTACAAAACAAAACGACAAAAAATCGTGAAATCAAAACGGCGTTTTAATTTTCTGGAACGCCGTTTTATTTTTCTGAAACGGCGTTCCAATTTTCCGAAACGGTGGAAAAAATCATCATTATTGAGTATTTGTCGGAATAAAAACGGATATAATTTTGCACTTTCAAAACTAATAAAAATTCAAAGAAGCAATGAAGAAAAAAAATCACAGAACTCTATTTGTTTTTGCCGTGGCAATCTTGTTGAATGTCATGGGTGGGTATAAGTTGTTTGCACAGATTGACGACAGAGTATGTATAGAGGGACATATCTTCGACAAGAAGACACAGGAACCTATCTGCTATGCTGCAATCATGCTGGATAATACAAATATCGGTACGACAAGTGATGAAAACGGCGACTTCGTTTTCCGTAAACTCAAACCGGGGAAATACGTTCTTCATATAAGTTTTATAGGTTACCAAAAAGAGACCTATGAAGTGGAAGTCGTAAAAGGAGCTGTGGCTCACGCCCATATAGAACTTGTTCCTAAATCTACTCGTTTGGACGATGTTGTCGTATCTGCAAACAGGAATGAAACAAATCGTCGAGAAGCTCCCGTGGTTGTGAATGTTTTGAGCGAAAAGCAGTTTGAACAAAACAACGCACAGGACTTGGTGCAATCCTTAGGCTTTCAAAGCGGTGTCAGAGTGGAGTACAGTTGTCAGAATTGCGGCTTTCCACAAGTCAGAATCAATGGCTTGGACGGTCCTTATACCCAATTACTCATAGACTCCAAGCCTGTCATGAGTGCTTTGAGTGGTATTTACGGTTTGGAACAAATACCTGTAAATATGGTCGAGCGAGTTGAGGTGGTCAAAGGCGGAGGTTCAGCACTGTTCGGGGCGAATGCCATTGCCGGAACGATAAACATAATCACCAAAGAACCTTTTTCACCCTCATTAAGCATAGGAACAGATATTCAGTCGATAGGTGGGAAATCCTATTCTCAGAATTTCAATGCAAACGGAGCCATATTGAGCAAGGACAGAAAGCTTTCCGCTTCATTCTATACAACATTCCGCAAAAGAAACTCCTATGACAGAGATGGAGACGGCTTTTCCGAAATAGGCGAATTGAACAACCACTCTTTCGGAACAAAGATATTTTACAACATCAATGCCACAAACCGACTAAGCATAGAGTATCATACAACCAACGAGAAGAGACGAGGCGGCAATAACTTCGATTTGCAACCGCATGAGAGCGATATTTGTGAGATGACAGAGCATTTGATTAACTCCGGAACAGTGGATTACAGTATTATGTCCTTGGACGGAAAGCATAGATTGAACCTTTACACATCGGCACAGTACATAGACCGAAACTCCTACTACGGTTCACATTGCGACCCCAATGCTTACGGAACGACCTCCGACCTTACATTCCTTGCAGGAGCAATGGCAAACCATCGTTTGGACAAACTGCTTTTCTCAAAAGCCACAATAACCTATGGAGTTGAGTTTAACATGAATGATTTGGACGATAAAGTTCCTGCGTACGAAATAAGAACCGAACAAAAAGTAAATACATTGGGAGCATACCTCCAATCCGAATGGACAAGTGAACATTTCAATGTTTTGATAGGTGCAAGAATGGACAAGCACAAACTTCTGAACAATCCTGTTTTCGTTCCGAGAGTGAATTTGCTTTATAAGCCGAATGAAAAGTTGCAAGTCAGAGCAAGTTATTCCGCAGGCTATCGGGCACCGCAGGCGTACAATGAGGATTTTCACGTAACGCAAGTCGGAGGACAAAGCCTGAGAACACGCCTTGCAGACAATCTCAAACCGGAATACTCAAACAGTTTCTCCCTTTCAGCCGACTATTATCTTCAAATCAACGATAATTGGAGAGCAAACCTTTTGTTGGAAGGCTATTACACCCTTTTGGACGATGTCTTTGCAACCCGCATTATAGAAAACGACACCGTGAACAATGTCTTGCAGCAGGAACGCTACAATGCGTCGGGAGCCACTAACTTGGGAGCAAGCCTTACGGCAAAAGCAGAGTATAAAGACATATTCTCCTGCACGGTAGGATACAGCATTCAGTCGAACAAATATAAGGAAACAGAGTATTGGTCGGACGATGAGCAGGTTGCCGGAACGGACTACATATTGAGAAGTCCGGAAGACTACGGTTTCTTATCCTTGAACTATACAGCCATACCGAAAACTGCCATAAGTCTGAGCGGAACCTACACCGGCAAGATGAGGGTTGCCCATTATGCCGGCTACATACAGCAGGACAGATTGGAAATAACGCCGAGGTTTTTTGATATGAACGCCTCTCTCAGCTACGATATAAAAGCCGGCAAAGGCATAGTCCTACAAGTCAAAGGCGGAGTGAACAATATATTCGACAGTTTCCAAAAAGATTTGGATAAAGGCGTTGACAGAGACTCCGGATATATCTACGGACCGGTCGCACCCCGTACGTATTATGTCGGAATAAAATTAAAAATGAAATAAAGCCTGTATTGTCGTAATAAAAGCAACCCGAAGTAGCAGACTTCTTCCGAACCATTCCGGCAAAACGCCGTTCTACGAAAATAGAGCGGCGTTTTAGTTTTTTCTTTCGCCGTTTCATTTTAGCCGAACGGCGTTTCGTCGGATAGGAAAAGAATTAGTACATTTGCAGAACGAAAAAACAATATGGTTTAACGAAAAGACAAGGGTTTACAGATGTTTACCGGAATTATAGAACAAACGGCCAAGGTCGTCGGAATAAGACAGGAGGGAACGAACTTCCATTTCACATTGCAATGTCCCATTGCCGATGAATTGAAGATAGACCAGAGTTTCGCCCATGACGGTTGCTGCCTTACGGTTGTGGCATTGGATAAGGCGAAAAAGGAGTATGTCGTAACGGCAATGAAGGAAACGATGGACAGAACGAACCTCGGACGTTGGGAAGTGGGAACGGAGGTTAACGTGGAGCGGAGCATGAAGATGGACGGCAGGTTCGACGGTCATATCGTACAGGGTCATGTGGATCAAACCGCCGAATGCATAAAAGTAATCGATGAAAACGGCTCGTGGAGGTACTTCTTCAAGTATCCTGTCGGCAAGGAGAACATCACTGTTCCCAAAGGGTCGATTGCAGTCAACGGAGTAAGCCTCACTGTTGTGGATAGTGAAGAAGGAATGTTCTCCGTATCCATCATTCCCTACACTTACCAACACACGAACTTCCATACATTGAAACCCGGCAGCATTGTAAACATAGAGTTCGATGTCTTCGGCAAATATGTTCAAAGATTGTTGGAACAATATACCTCGAACAACAGATGATAGACTACTCTGTTGAACCGGACAGGTGTGTCGTCGTGGGGGTAACCACTCCCGATGTGACGGAAGAGAAGACCAAGGAATTTCTTGACGAATTGGTTTTCCTGATAGACACAGCCGGAGCCACGGTTCTGAAACGCTTTACCCAAAAACTGCCATACAAGGATCCGAGGTTCTTTGTCGGCAGCGGTAAATTGGAGGAAATACGGGAGTATCTCGTTGCTTCGGAAATCGAATGGGTGGTCTTCGACGATGAACTTTCTCCATCGCAGGCGAGGAACATAGAAAAATTTCTGCATTGTCATGTTTTGGACAGAACAGGCTTGATTTTGAATATATTCGCACAAAGAGCCGGAACCTCGCATTCCAAAACGCAGGTGGCGTTGGCTCAATATCAATACCTCTTGCCCCGTCTGACAAGAATGTGGACGCACTTGGACAGACAGAGAGGCGGTGCAGGCTTGACGATGAGGGGAGTGGGAGAAACGCAGATAGAGACCGACCGACGGATAATACTTTCCAAGATATCGCTCCTCAAACAGAAACTTGCGGACATAGATCGCCAGAAAACGGTTCAAAGAAAGAATCGTGAAAGTCTGGTAAGGGTTGCTTTGGTGGGCTATACCAATGTCGGCAAAAGCACTTTGATGAATTTGTTGGCAAAAAGCGATGTATTCGCAGAAAACAAACTGTTCGCCACTTTGGATACGACGGTGAGGAAAGTGGTGATTGAAAACCTGCCTTTCCTTTTGACCGATACGGTCGGCTTCATCAGGAAGCTGCCTCACGGCTTGGTCGAGAGCTTCAAGTCGACCCTCGATGAGTTACGGGAAGCCGACTTGTTGATACATGTGGTTGATATATCGCATAAAGGATTCGAGCAACAGATTGAGGTGGTGAACAAAACCTTGGCGGAAATCGATGCGGGAGATAAGCCGATGATAATGCTGTTCAACAAAATCGACGCTTACACATACGTAAAGAAAGACGAGGACGACCTGACGCCCAAAACGAAAGAGAACGTAAGTTTGGAGGAATTGATGGAACACTATAATGTTTCGTCGAAAGCCCCCGTCTGTTTCGTGTCTGCAAGGAACAAAGAGAACATCGAAAATTTGAGAAAGACGATATACGACAATGTAAAGAGGATACATGCGATAAGGTATCCGTATAATAATTTTTTGTACTAAAACAAATCGAATATTATGCTGTTGTTGAATGCAAACTCCCTGTCATGGGAAGACGTTATGGTATTTCTGAAAGATTTAATCTTCAAATTCGGTCCCAAACTGATAATCGCCTGCATCATATTATATGTAGGATTCAGGCTTATTCGATTTCTTACCAAGAGAATAGGCAAGGTGTTCGAGAAAAGAAACCTCGACGTCTCGTTAAGACCCTTCCTATTGTCCGTTGTTTCCATCGGCTTGAAGATATTGCTTATCCTGACCGTCGTGGGCTACCTCGGAGTGGAGATGACCCAGTTTACGGCAATCATAGCCTCTGCCGGAGTTGCCATAGGTTTGGCTTTGAGCGGCACGCTTCAAAATGTGGCAGGAGGAGTCGTGCTTCTGGTTTTGCGACCTTTCAGAGTAGGCGACTACATCTCCGCAATGGGCTACGAAGGCACGGTGAAAAGCATTCTGATTTTCCATACGACGCTCATAACCGTCGATAACAAGGTCATCACTTTGCCAAACGGTGCATTGTCTTCGGGAAGCATGATAAACTATTCGCGAATGGATACAAGGAGAATAGATTTGAATTTCAAATTGGCTCACGGTGTCGATTTGAATGCCGTATCCGCTGCAATAATCACCATAGCCAAAGAAGACAAACGCATATTCACGAATCCCGTACCCGTGGTCATTCCGACCATCTCCGATTTGTCGGTATTGGTTGACCTGCGATTTTGGTGCAAAACAGACGATTATTGGGACGTTTTGGCGGATATAAACAAGAATGTCTATGATTATCTGGTCAAAGATAAGATTGCGTTGCCTTATTCCAAAATAGACATAATCAAACAATAGAATGGCAGAAAAGAATCCCCTCGGCATATTCAGCACACGAAGAATTCTCCTGCCCGTGCTTATAGGCATGGGCGTGGCAGGCTTTTTGGTTTGGCGGGATTTGCGAAACGATGGAGCGGTAATGGCAGACATAATCCGCAACTGGACATGGCAGGCGACAGGATTTCTTATCGCTGCAATGTGTTGCGGAATCATGCGGGATCTGATGTACATGTACCGAATCCGATTGCTGAGCGACAAAAAACTCTCTTGGAAACAATCCTTTCAAGTAATCATGCTGTGGGAGTTCGGCTCCGCAATAACACCCTCTGTCGTGGGAGGCTCGGCATTGGCTTTCTTTATAGTCTCTTTGGAGGGCATTCCGGTCGGACGAAGCACCGCAATAGTCATGATAACCGCCCTGTTGGACGAATTGTTTTACATAGTCGTTGCACCGATTACCATCTTGGTCGTCGGCTCAGCCCTTGCTTTCAATACGGATTTCAGGTTCGATGTATTCGGAACGACCTTCGGCGAGTTCCAAGTCTTCCTTATAGGCTACGGATTCATGTGTTTGCTGACGGTTGTTATCCTTGTGGCTATTTTCTTCTTCCCTCAGGGATTTCGCAAACTGCTTTACAAACTGTCGAATGCACGTTTGTTTCGCCGATTGAAGCCTAAGATGGAAAAGATGGGCGACGACATCGTTACCTCTTCCCAAGAATTCAAACACAAAGGCTTCCTCTTTTGGACGAAAGCCTATTTATGCACGGTCTTGTCTTGGACATCGAGATTTTTCGTGCTGAATTTTATCCTCTTGGCTTTTTCCCCTGTCGGCGAACACCTCTTGGTTTTTGCACGTCAGTTGATTATGTGGATAATCCTTTGCATCTCGCCAACCCCGGGCAGCAGCGGCATAGCCGAATTTGCATTCCCGCTCTTCATAGGCGACTTCATGAGAGAAGGCACCCACGCCGCAATCGCCCTTATTTGGAGAGGTTTTACTTACTACCCCTATATAATTCTCGGCTTGCTCGTCCTGCCATATTGGACGAAGAGAGTATTCGCCAAAAGCAAAGAAAACCACAGCAAAAAGCAATAACACTCCGACATCGCCACGAAGCCGGATAACAGAACGCCGTTTCCGTAAAATGAATCGCCGAAAGGATTTACTGAAACGCCGATTCATTTTACTGAAACGCCGATTTGGCAAACTATTGTTACTCAATATCGAATTACTTCAACCTTTGCTCAATCTCTGCTGCTTTTTTTAGATACTCTTCTGCCTTGTCAGTATCACCCAAAGCGGAATAGCATAGGGCTTTCGACTCATATAATAGAAAAATCATTTTATCTGCTTCGTGTCCTTTTGAAAGGTATATCGGTAGTGCCTTGTCAAAGTATTCTAATGCCTTATTATATTCGCCTTTATCGTAATATACGTCGCCTATATTGTTGTAAGAAGTTGCTACAACAATAAACTCTTCGCCGAATATGCTTTTTTGTATTGACAGAGCTTTGTTGTAGAATTCCAAAGCCTTATCATATTTGTCTTTCTTTTGATATACCGAGCCTATATAGCTGTAAGAATGTGCTACAACAAAATGCTCTTCTCCTAATATGCTTTTTTGTATTGACAGAGCTTTATTGTAGAAGTCTAAAGCCTTATCATAGTCTCCTTTATGGGAATATACCGAGCCTATATTATTGTAAGAAATTGCCACATTAATACCCTCCTCGCCTAATTTGGCTTTCCAAATAGTCAGAGCTTTGTTATGGAACTCCAACGCCTTATTATAATCACTTTGGGTTTGATATACAACGCCTATATTGTTGTAAGAGCTTCCTATATCTATGCTGTCGTTATTCTTTTCGGCTATATGCAATGCTCTGTTGTAGTATTTCAAAGCCAAATCATAGTTGTCGGCATGGGCTTGCAAGAAAGAACCTGCTGCGATTTGTGTTTGAAAGTTTGTGTCGAACATATCGGCGGCTTTTATGTAGTAATAGGTTGCGGAATCGAAGTTTAGTTTGTTCGCAAAGCTTTTTGCCATTATCGGAAGGGTAACGAAGAGGGATTGTTTTGCCGAATCGATTTTCGATTGTGCTGTTTCCACGAGGTCGATTTGTCTGTTTACTTTGTCGGCATTGGCAGTGATTGCATCGTAATCGCCTTCATCGAAGAATTGTTGCATTTTGAGTTCTTCCTCCGTATAGTTGGAAAAGTCGGTTGTAAGTATTTCCAGCATGTCTCGGGGAACGTTGTCGATCATTTTGTTCAATGCGGCTATAGAATCCTCGTATTGCTGAAATTTGGTGTTGTTCTGTTGTTGCCTTTTCCGAAATTCTTGTATTTGTTTTTCAAGTCGGGCGGTTCTTTTCTTGATTCCGTCTTCGTAGCGTTGCTTTGATACCATTCTGATGGTGTTTACTTTGCCTGTTTCGTAGGCGTAGGGCTTGTTATAGATGTTCAGACTGTCGGGAAGGAAGTAATCTTGGCAGCGGATTTGTTTTATCTCGTAGCTGTTTTTCTTTCCGTCTTTGGGAACGGGTGCCAAGCCGTTGCCGTCCGTGCTTACGGTTGCGGGAGTGTAAGGAAAGTATATGCGGACGTTGTTCAAAGGTTGGGAACATTCCGCAGTGATTCTGCCGTTCTTCGTTACAATTTTGTCGTCTCGTATAATTTTTACCTTATGTGTCTGTGCCTGCAATCCGCATGCGAGGCTTAGGGCAAGCAATACAAGAAATATTCTTGCAAATCCGCCATTTACCATCTTGGCAGCCTTTGTCTCCAAACTATTCTTTCTATTCATACTTTTCAAACATTAAAGCGTTTCAATGAAACCTGTTTTTCTATCAATTTCCCAGCTCTTTGTATATCTTCTTTACCTTTCGAGAATATTCTTTTGCCTCTTTGATATTTCCGGCTCTTTTGTTCAGTTCGGCAAGTCTGCCATAAATGCCGGCAGCGTCCAAACTCACTTCTCCCACATGCTTTTTTACCAAAGTCAACAAATTTTCCAGACAAGTCATTGTGTGATATATATCCCCTCTTTCTTCATATAATTCCGCTTTACGTTGCCAAGAGACAATCAAACGTTCATCTTCCGCTCCGAAGTGCCGCTTTTTCAGGGTTAATACCGAATCTATGTCAGCCAAAGCCTTATCAAACATCAACTTTTGTCTGTAAGCCTCGCTCCGAAGTTCAAATAAGTTTATGAAAGCAACTGTATCATTGAAATCATGCAGTAGTTCGGCTTTCCGGTTCAGAGCAACGATAAGAGAGTCATAGCTTTCTTCGTCGTAATATATGGTAATCTTATTGTCAATGCCCGCAAGCGTTGTTTGAAACAGACGGTTCAATGTTTGTTCAATGCTGTCCGTCTTGCTGAAAAGCGAATAAATATTCGGAGCAATGGCAATGGCTTCCTCAAAACGCCCTTGCCTCATCAATATATGGGCTTTCAGGTTCAAGGAATCCAAACGGCTCAAATCCTTTCCCAAAATACCTATTGCATCTTTTCGTAATTCCTGTTCCCTTTTAGCCAAAGCCCGCTTTCTATCCTCATATTTTTCTTGCGATATGGCATTGTATTGCAGTGCCTGTTCGTATAGATTTCGCTCTTTCTCCAATTCCTTTTCCAATACCTTGACCAGATAATCGATCTCTTTATTCGGCACCATTATCAGTTTGAGAGCCGTCTGTGAATTGTACGGGTGATTGCGTCCAAGCACGTTCTCTTTACCCGAAAGCTCGAAATCATCATGCCTTACATCGCTTAAAGAATAAGCGTTAGCCGACTTCAAAAGAGTAATAGGTGCAATACCTTTTGCGTTTGACACAATATAAGTGCTTGACCTGTCGGGGAACACTTTAACCCCCTGTAACGGACTTCCGTCTCGGTAACCCCTCGCAACTGTACTGTCAATCGGTTGATTGGTATAAAACAATATATTTTGTGTCTTCTGAGCCTGCAAACCGAATGCGAACTCCATCACAGCCAAAAGCAATAATAATTTCTTCATTTCTCAGTATGTTTTGCTTTGTATGTACTTCTCTTCATTTAATCGCCCTTTCCGTAAAATAAAACGCCGAAAGAATTTACTGAAACGCCGATTCATTTTATCGAAACGGCGTTTCGGTAAACTACTGTTGCTCAGTATAGAATTACTTCAACCTTTGCTCAATCTCTGCTGCTTTTTTCTCATACTCTTTTGCCTTGACAGTGTCGCCAAGAGTTGAATACAATTCTGATAATGATTTATATATCATTATAACAAAAGAAGTATTTTCTCCTGTTGTTGTTTTGGCTATCTTTAACGCTTTATTGCAGCACTCTAATGCTTTATTGTACTGTTCTTTGGCGTAATATACTCCACACAAGAAAAAATAATTAGCTGCAAGTTCAATATTATTATCTCCAAAGTTCGCTTTTAGTATTTTGATGGCTTTATCAAGATATTCGAATGCTTTATCTGTTTCGCCATTATAGAGGTGGATAATGCCTGTATTGCTGTAAATTGTTCCTAAACGTATATCTTTTGCATTTAATTTGGCTTCCCATATTGTTAGTGCTTTGTTATTATAGACCAAAGCCTTATTATAATCTTCTTTATAGAGATATATCGAGCCTATATTGTTGTATGAGGTTGCTACATCGGTATGCTCATCCCCTAATTTTGCTTTCCGGATAGTCAGAGCTTTGTTATAGTACTCCAATGCCTTATCATAGTCCCCTTTAGTTTGATATATCGAGCCTATATTGTTGTATGAGGTTGCTACATTAGTATGTTCTTTACCTAATTTGGCTTCCTGAATAGTCAAAGCTTTGTTGTAATACTCCAAAGCCTTGTCATAATCTCCTTTATCGGAATATACCGAGCCTATATTGTTGTAAGAAGTTGCTACATTGACATGTTCTTCCCCTAATTTAGCTTTCCGGATAGCCAGAGCTTTGTTATGGAACTCCAACGCCTTATCATAATCTCCTTTATCGGAATATACCGAGCCTATATTGCTGTAAGAACGAGCTACATCAATATGTTCTTCGCCGAATATGGCTTTCAGTATTGCCAGAGCTTTGTTATGGAACTCCAATGCCTTATCATATTTGCCTTGTTGGAGATATACTATGCCTATATCTTTGTAAGAAGTCGCCACATTAGCATGTTTTTCGCCTAATTTGGCTTTTAATATTGCTAGAGCTTTGTTGTAGTACTCCAAAGTCTTCTCATAGTCTTCTTTAGCGTGATATACTTCGCCTATACCGTGGTATGAGACTGCTACATCGATATGTTCTTCACCTAATTTGGCTTTCTGAATAGTCAGAGCTTTGTTGAAGAACTCCAAAGCCTTGTCATAGTCTTCTTTATCGGAATATACCCCGCCTATATAACAGTAAATAGTCGCTATCTCTAAATCGTGTCCTTTTGATTTTTGTTTATATATTATCATGGCCTTGTTATAGTACTCTATTGCTTTATCATATTCGTATGTGGCATTATGTATACTACCTATACGGACGTATGAATCTGGTAGATCCAGATAATCTTCTCCTAATTTTTCTTTACAGATTGATAAAGCCTCGGAGTAATATTCTAATGCTTTAGAGTATTCTCTCTTCTCGTAATACACATCTCCGATACCATTTAATGGATAGATTGTCTTTGGAGATCTTTCACCTAATTTGGCTTTTAGTATTGTCAGAACTTTGTTGTAGTACTCCAAAGCCTTGACGTATTCACCTTTAGCTAAGTATACCGAGCCTATCTTGTTGTAAGAGACTGCTACATATATACTATCATTATTCTTTTCCGCAATATGCAGTGCTCTGTTGTAGTATTTCAGAGCCAAATCGTAGTTGCAGGCAAAGTCTTTCAAGAAAGAACCTGCTGCAAACTGTGCTTGAATGTCGTTTTCGTACCTGTCGGCTTTCATCATGGCATAATGGGCAGCGGAATCGAACTGTAAAGTTGCGGTGAAGGCGGTTATATATGTCTCGAAAGTGTTGTACTCGACTTGAACGGCATTTGCATATAACTCTTTCATCTTTTTGTATTTGGCAATCAGTTCATAGATATTCGGTAAGGCTTGTTCCGCTGCCTCGTAATTGCCTTCCATTATATGCAGTTGAGCTTCCAAGTTGGCAGAATCCAAAAGGCTCAAATCTCTGCCGAGGTATTCCAATGCTCTGTCGAAGATAGAAGTTTCCAATCGTTCTATATCCTTTTCTACCTTGAAGAATGCAGAGTCCGTTCTCTCTTTTGCAGCCAACAGACGTTTGTTCTCTGTTCGCAGGCTGTCGATTTCTTTCCTCAGACGAGAAACAACTTTATCCTTATCGGCAGTAGATACCATTATGAGCCGAAGAGGCTCCTCTGCCTGATAGAGTTGCATGTTGTTATAGACGTTTTTCGCACCCGCAAGTTCGTAGTTTTTCTTTTCAATGGAAGTTATCCTGTATTGGTTTGCACTTTTCAGCAAACTGACAGAGGCAACACCTTGCTTATCTGTCTTTACGTAAGTCGTCATATCGTTAATCCGTACTTCTACGTCCTTTAAGGGGTGTCCGTCTCGGTACTTCTTTGCAGAGGAACGGTCTGCCGTATAGTTGCTTGTAACCAATATTTTCTGTTCCTTTTGTGCCTGCAAGCCGAATGCGAGGCTTAGGGCAAAGATTAGTAGTACTGCTTTCTTCATCTGTTTTATTGTTTTTCCGTTTATTCCAATTCAAGGTTTATTCCTTCGGAGTCGAAGTCTATTCCGTAAAGGAGATTTTGTTTTCCGTCGATGCTGCGTATCAGATAGGTGTCTTGTTGTTGGGAAAGCGGTATGTAGGTGTCCAATATGCCGTTTTGGTCGGTGCATCGTCTGATGCTGTCGTTGAGGGTGAGCGGAGTATCGGGCAGTGGGCGGTCTTGCTTGTCGGTTATCCTTAATTTGAGTCTGCCGAAGAGCAGGCTGTCCCGGCTGACGGCTATGGTGCTTTCCTGTTTGCTCGAAAGCCTGCCGACGGATAGGGTAAGAGTGCTTTGTGTGGCGTTCATGTAATCGCCGTCAAGGCTGAGAATGATTTCTTTGTGTCTCAGCTTGGAGGGAATGTTGCGTATGATTACTTGCGAGTTCATATCGGCAAAAGTGTCTCTTGCATGCCAATCGTCGCATCGCAGTTCGACGGCTATCTTTTCCAAAGGCGGCAGATGCGGGTTTGAAAAGCCGGTTTCTTTCAGGTTTAGGCGTAGTTCCAATGGAGCGGAGGCTTCGACGATAAACAGCAGGGTTGCCAGAAAGGCAAGGAAGAGACAGATGTTGCGGGCGATTTGCATAAACATTCGCCGCTTCTGTTCCTGCCAAAGGGTGTTGACTTCGAGTTGGAGCATTTTAGAGATAATCTTGACGACCAAGCGTTCCCATTCTACATGCTTATGGAAAAATCCTCGCTTGTTTACCGTCAGACCGAGGGCTTCACCGTCGTGTGTTTTCGGAAAGGCTTTCAATATCTCTTTGTTGAAACACTCCGTTTCGGGGTTTCCGCTGTATGGTTCGCCATCTGCGATATAGAGGATAATCTTATCTTTTCTCCCGTGGGTGAGGAAGTACTCTATTTCGATGCCGCACCATTCGCTTTTGGCGGAATGAGGAGTACAAACAACGATGAGGTATTTGGATTTCTCCAATTTGGCGAACAGTGCCTGTTTCAAGGTTTCATCGACCGTCAAATCGTCTTGGAAACGGAAGATGTCGGGCAATTTCTTCGCCAATCCCTTTTGTTTGCGAACCGTAGAGGGTAGGCGGTACGAACTCAGACTGCGTTTGAGTCTCTTTGCAATATGTGCGTCCTTGCTGTTGTGGCTGATAAATGCCAAGTAGGCATATTCTTTCGCTTCTCCTTTAACTTGTTTCCGTGTATCCATTATCCTTTTTACCGTTTGCAATATTATTTACGGCTTACAACCGGTTTATACCAAAATTTCGTTCCCTCATGCAAAGATATGAAATTATTTTGATTTGGGTTTATTCGTTTCCACGGGTAATATTTCCGATTTTGCAGACGGTTGGTTCTCATGAGATTGCGTATTGCCGGAATAAATCGGCGTAATAATTTTTTCTTTCGCCGTTCGACGAAATTCTTTCGGCGTTTCATTTTCGTGCATCGGCGTAAGAGTTCGGCGAACCGACTTTGTAAAGGTGTCGGAAGGGTGTTTGCCGTTGCGGTTCTATATGGCGAAAACAAAAAAAAAGGGAGTGCGTTTCCGCAACTCCCTCCACCAGTTATGGTTTCTAGGATATTTTCAAATTAATCGTCTATTTCGATAACGAGGAACTTGCTCTTTTGCCAGAATTCCGCAGGGTTGCTTATCTGTATTGCGGTAGGCTTCTTTTCTTCTCCCGCCAAGGTGTAAGAACTGCTTGGGTGGGATGTAAGGATTTTTATCTTCTTGCCCGAAAGTTTGATTTCGGTTATCTTACGTATGTCTATCTTGGTGTATTTCTGCAAGTCGCTGTCGCTGCTTACCGAACTTCTCTTGCCTATGCCCAAGAAACCGCCCTTACGGTTGATTATTTTTTGCTCGACCAAGTGCTTGCGTGTGCCGATGATGTAGTACGCCGTATTCTTTTCCTCTTCGATTCGCATTATATGCTCGTCCTTGTCTTGGTTTTGCTTGCTTAGTTCATCGAGATTCTTGTTCAAATTCTCTATGACTATTTTCTTTTTCTGCAATTCGGTGGTCAAGAGTTGTATTTCTTCCTCTTGTTCGGTTATTCTTTGTTGCAACTTCTCTATGAAGGCCGTCAATTCTTTGTTGTTCTTGTTGCTCTTTCTCAACTGACCGTTGATTTGATCGACTTTCTGCTTGTTGGCGTTCAAAATCTCGTTGATGTCTTGAATTTGTGCCGTTATTTTGCTACGCGTATCGGCATTCACTTCTCCTGTTCTGTTCTTCAATTTGGAGACGTCGGCATATTTGCTTGTTACGGCGGACAGGCTTTCCTCTATCTCGTTCAACTGTTGGAACAGCATTTCGACTTCTGCATTTTTGCTCGCCAAAACGGACTCTATGGAGTCTTGAAGTGCCTTTTGAGTTACGAGTTGCTCTTCTGCTTTCTTGTTTGTGCAGGCTGCAAATGCCACTACGGCTATCAGAGCTGCTGCGAATAATGTCCTTTTCATTTGTGTGTGTGTTTATTTGTTAGTTTTTGTTCTCTTTTTCTTTGTGCTGCCGAATGCCTTTCAAGGACAAGTACGGCGGAGATACGAATAAAAAACTCTTTTCAACCTTCGAGTTCGATGTTTTTTCATATCTTTGCACCAAATTCAAAACGGCATGTTGTTGTCGTTTATTGCATGGGGTGCTTATTTTCATAGGCTGAGATTATACCCTTTAACCGTTACGGTAATGCGGAGCGGGTTATTTTCCACCCCTTGTTATATATAATGATGCTTCATGCTCTTGTCGGTTGAAAGACCGTAAGAGTTTGAAAAAACGTTTGTTGCTTATGAACAATGTATATATGGCAATGTCCATTGCGGGTTCCGATTCTTCGGGTGGGGCAGGTATTCAAGCCGATTTGAAAACCATGTCGGCTTTGGGTGTGTTCGCTTGCAGCGTCGTAACAGCCGTTACCTGTCAAAACACTTTGGGTGTAAGCGATGTGTTGCCCATTGAAGAGAGGTACGTAAGGGGGCAGATAAATGCGGTTTTGGGGGATTTGCCTGTGAAAGCCGTGAAGATAGGAATGCTTCATGATGAGGTCATTGCCCGTTGTGTTGCAGATTGTTTGCATGATAACGGTTTCAAAGGCAGTGTGGTCCTCGACCCTGTGATGGTGGCAACAAGCGGAAGCCTGTTGGCGAGGGAGAATTTGAGAGACGCATTGATAAAATACCTTTTTCCCGTGGCAAGTTTGGTAACGCCGAATCTGCATGAGGCTGAGGTGCTGTCGAATATGAAGAAAATAGAGACAGAAGAGGAAATGCGTGAGGCGGCAAGGCGTATTGCGGATTTGGGGGCAAAAGCCGTACTTGTAAAAGGTGGGCATTTGGAGAATAAAAGGGAGTTGAAGGATATTTTGCTCCGCAAGCAGGACGGACGTTTTGTGTTCGAGGACTTCGTTTCCGAGAAAATAAATTCCGAAAACACGCATGGAACCGGCTGCAGCCTTTCTTCCGCCATTGCTTCGTATTGTGCAATGGGTTGTGATTTGAGTACGGCGGTCGGGAAAGCCGTGGAATTCGTGCATAATGCCATATTGAATGCGAAAGATTTATTTTTGGGGCATGGACATGGCAGTTTGAATCATTTTTTCAAGCCTGAAAAACTCGTGATATATGAAGATAATCGTGAATAAGAAAGAAATGGAAGTCGGTGAAGGCTGTTCCGTGGAGCAGTTGGCTGAAATGGTGAATGGTAAGTCTGTTGACAATATTGCTGTTGCCATAGGCATGAAAGTAATACGCAAGGAGGATTGGAGTACTTACCAACTCAAAGAAGGAGATAGCGTAACGCTTATTCGTGCGACATGCGGAGGTTAATCGGAATAACCATGCCGGAATTCGGAAATGCCGATTTGGAGCGGAAAACCATAGTGTCGTTATTGGACAGCGGGCGTTTGGAATTTTTTCATGTGAGAAAGCCTTCGTTTTCCGGTCATGATATGGAATTGTGGCTTGAAGCCTTTCCTGTGAGATTGAGGGAGAGATTGTGCTTGCAGGATTGCATCGGACTCGCCAACGCTTTCGGAGTGGGGGGAGTGCATCTTAATAAAAGAAATGGCGGAATGGCTCCGGCAGGTTTTCGAGGCAGGATAAGCTACGGTTGTCATAGTTTGGAGGAAGTGCAACAGATGAAGCCGAAAGCGGATTATGTTTTTCTATCTCCGATTTTCGACAGTATCAGTAAGCAGGGATACAAAAGCAAATTCTCAAAAGAAGAATTGCAGAAAGCAGCAAAGGAGGCTGTGATAGACGAAAAAGTGTTTGCTCTTTCCGGAATAGATGAAGGAAAGTTCGGAGAATTGGAAGAGATGGGCTTTTCGGCTGCGGCTTTGATGGGAAGTTTATGGCGTAACGTCAAATAAAAGATACGAATGAAGAAACAGATGAATGCGGACAGGCTTTATTTCATAACTCATGCCAATGAGAGATTTTCGTATGAGGATGGTGCAAGACTGGCGTTGGACAACGGAATACGTTTGATACAGTTGAGAATGAAGCATTGCGATTTGGAGACTGTGAGACAGACGGCTCGGAGGCTGAAAGAGGAGTGCGATAAAGCAGGAGCCTCATTGATAATCGATGATTATGCGGAAATCGCCGCTGAAACGGGAGCTTGTGGAGTGCATTTGGGGCAGACAGACGAGGAAATCACTGTTGCAAGGCAGAAATTGACCGATAAACAAATCATAGGTCTTACATGCAATACCTTTGAACAGGTTTTCGACGCAGCAAAATCAGGAGCCGATTATTTGGGAGTGGGTCCTTATCGGTTTACTCGGACGAAAGAAAATCTCAGTCCTGTGCTTGGCGTTGAGGGATACAGGACTTTGATTGCCGAATGCAGGAAACACGATATTCATATACCTGTATATGCCATCGGAGGAATATGTCTCGAAGATGTAAAAGGGCTTATGGAGGCAGGAGTCTATGGAATAGCGGTATCTTCTCTTATTCTTGAAGCATCTGATCCCGAAGAAACCATTCGAAATCTTCGGAAAGAAATAACGCAATGGCAAACGACAATGCACTAAACAGTAAAAACAATAGAAACAGTATAAAAACATTCAAATGGAAAAGCTTATAATAGCAGGGAAAGAGTTCAATTCGAGATTGTTTCTCGGAACCGGTAAATTCCCTTCAAACGAGGTAATGGGGAAAGCAATAAAGGTTTCCGGCACTCAAATGGTTACCACGGCTTTGAAAAGAGTCGATGTGGAACATTCGGATTCTGATGATATGCTTGCTCATATCGATAGAGACGAAGTGGTCTTATTACCGAACACTTCGGGAGTGAGAACAGCCCAAGAGGCGGTATTTGCCGCTCAAATTGCAAGAGAAGCCTTGCAAACGAACTGGCTGAAATTGGAAATCCACCCCGACCCGAAGCATCTCTTCCCCGATGCAATCGAAACCCTGAAAGCAACGGAAGAATTGGCTAAAGACGGCTTCATAGTCTTGCCTTACGTTCAGGCAGACCCTATTTTGTGTAAACAGTTGGAGGAAGCGGGAGCTGCAACCGTCATGCCGCTGGCAGCACCAATAGGAACCAATATGGGTTTGGTAACGAAAGAATTGTTGGAAATCATAATCGAGCAGAGCAATGTGCCGGTTGTGATAGATGCAGGCATAGGGGCACCGAGCCATGCTGCCGAAGCCATGGAGTTGGGAGCCGATGCGGTTTTGGTTAACACCGCAATAGCAATAGCCGGCGACCCTGTGAGAATGGCAGAGGCTTTTGCCAAAGCGACGGAAGCGGGAAGGATTGCATACGAGAGCGGTTTGGCTGCAAGATTTCAAACAGCCCAAGCCTCATCACCTTTAACGGATTTCTTGAATTTATAGAACAGTCAAATAAAACGAAGAGTTGATACAATGAAACACACAGAAGATATTTGCAAAGCCTATGAGGCTTCGAAGAAAGTATATATCAAGGGAGAAATTCACGACATCAATGTCGGCATGCGGGAAGTGCAGTTGACAGACACCGTGATAGACGGAGTAAGACACAGTAATGGCAGCATAAGGCTTTATGATACTTCCGGCGTTTACACTGACGATAGCGTAAAGATTGATTTGAAGCAAGGCTTACCTCGACTTCGCGACCGTTGGTTAAGCAAAAGAGAGGATTTACAGAAGCTTGATGATTTTACTTCGGTTTACAGCAAATTGAGACTGAACGATCCTGCTTTGGAAGCACTGCGTTTCCAACCCAAAAACCTACCGTATAAAGCCAAGAAAGGCTGTGAGATAACTCAAATGGCTTTGGCGAAGAAAGGAGTCATCACTCCTGAAATGGAATACGTCGCTATAAGAGAAAATCTTGCTTCGGGAAAGAAAGAAAACAGCTACATAACACCCGAATTTGTGCGTCAGGAGGTGGCAGCAGGAAGAGCCGTCATTCCGGCAAACCCTAACCACCCCGAAGCAGAGCCTATGATTATAGGAAGCAAGTTCCTTGTGAAGATAAATACCAATATCGGCAATTCCGCATTGAGCAGCGATATAGAGAAAGAGGTGGAAAAATCCGTTTGGTCTTCACGTTGGGGCGGCGATACGCTGATGGATTTATCCACAGGCAAGCATATCCACGAGACAAGAGAGTGGATAATTCGTAATTGCCCTGTTCCCATGGGCAGTGTGCCTGTTTACCAAGCATTGGAAAAGGTTAACGGCAAGGCAGAAGACCTTACGTGGGAAATATTCAAGGATACCCTTATCGAACAATGCGAACAGGGTGTCGATTATTTCACAATCCACGCAGGCTTATTGCAGAAGCATATTCCTTATGCGGCGAAGCGTTTGACGGGAATAGTTTCTCGCGGCGGTTCCATAATGGCAAAATGGATTACTGCACACAATCAGGAAAACTTTCTATACACTCATTTCGATGAAATCTGCGAATTGTTGGCACAATACGACGTTGCAATAAGCATAGGAGACGGGTTGCGTCCGGGCAGTATCCACGATGCGAACGACCAAGCCCAATTTGGAGAATTGGAAACGATGGGAGAATTGACCGAAGTGGCATGGAAGCACAACGTGCAGGTGCTTATCGAAGGTCCGGGACACGTTCCTATGCACAAAATCAAAGAAAACATGGAGAAACAAAAGGAATGCTGCCACAATGCACCGTTCTACACCTTGGGACCTTTGACAACGGACATCGCACCGGGCTATGACCACATCACTTCCGCCATAGGAGCGGCAATGATCGGTTGGTTCGGCACTGCAATGCTTTGTTACGTTACTCCGAAAGAGCATTTGGGTTTGCCGAACAAGGAAGACGTCAGAAACGGAATCATGGCTTACAAGATTGCAGCCCATGCAGCAGACATTGCAAAGGGACATCCTTCCGCCATGGAGAGAGACAACGCTTTGAGCAAGGCGAGATTCGAATTCCGTTGGAACGATCAGTTCAACCTTTCGATAGATCCCGACAGAGCAAGAGAGTATTACGGAGCGGAAAAGGTTCACGGCACGCCTTTCTGCACGATGTGCGGTCCTAATTTCTGTGCCATGAGAATATCGAGAGAGGTTTCGGGAGCGGGAAAGATAGAATAAGTCTTTCCCGATCGAATAATCGAAAAAACAAAAGTCGAAATGAAAGAAACATTTTACGATACCATCAAAGACCTTTGCTGGGAGGAGGTAACAAAAAGCATTTATTCCAAGACGGAAAGCGATGTCATCAGAGCCTTGGCGAAGACCCGACCCGATATAGAGGACTTCAAAGCCTTGATTTCTCCTGCCGCAGAGAAGCATCTCGAACAAATGGCACAACTGAGCCGCAGTATAACCCAAAGACGCTTCGGAAAAGTAATGCAGTTCTATATTCCGATGTATCTTTCCAACGAATGCAGCAATCATTGCATTTATTGCGGATTCAATCACAACAATCACATAGGACGAATAACCCTTACGGACGAACAAATCATGGAAGAAATCAAGGTGATAAAGTCGATGGGTTATGACAATGTGCTGCTATTGACGGGCGAATTTCCGAGACATGCCGGCGTGGAATACATAGAACACGCCATAGAACTGTGTCGTCCCTATTTCTCGACAATCAACCTCGAAGTCTTCCCCATGCATGTGGAGCAATACGAACGCTTGATAAAGGCAGGAGCCAATTCCGTCTATGTTTATCAGGAAACCTTCAACGAAAAGCGTTACAAACACTATCACCCCAAAGGAATGAAAAGCAATTACACCTATCGTCTCGGTACTCCCGAACGTTTGGCACAGGCAGGCATACACCGCGTCGGCATGGGTGCTTTGATAGGCTTGGAAGAGTGGAGAACGGAGATGGTTTACCTCGCAATGCACCTTAGGTTCATGACAAAAAATTATTGGAAGACCAAATATTCCGTATCGTTCCCGAGAATGCGGCCTGCCGCAGGCGGTTACGAAGCCGACTTCTACATGAACGAAAAAGAGTTCGCCCAAACCATTTGGGCATTCCGCATTTTCGATCATGATGTTGAGATAGCGATGTCCACAAGAGAGACTCCGCAAATGCGAAATCACTTTGTGAGCCTCGGAGTAACCTCGATGAGTGCAGGCAGCAAGACAGACCCGGGCGGATATGCCCACCCCAATACGGAGTTGGAGCAATTCCATATCAACGATGACAGAACCGTCGAACAAATGGAGCAGATGGTTCGTTCGCAAGGCTATGACGTTATATTCAAAGACTGGGATAAAATTTTGAACTGATGTTGAGCGAGAAGCAAAAGGCAAGATACAACCGGCAAATCCTTTTACGGGACTTCGGGGAGAGGGGACAGGAAATCCTTCTCCGCTCCTCCTGTCTTGTTGTGGGCGTCGGCGGATTGGGTTCCATAATTTCCCTCTACCTTGCCGCGGCAGGCGTGGGCAGAATAGGGCTTGTGGACAATGACAAGGTAAGCATAAGCAATCTGCAAAGGCAGGTACTGTATCGGGAAAGTCAGGAAAACATGCCGAAAGCAGTCATGGCGGCACAAAACCTCAAAGAACTCAACTCCGACTGCGAATATCGTTCGTATCAATGCTTTCTGAATGAAGAAAACGCCGAAGAAATCATATCCGGATACGATATCGTTATGGACGCAACGGACAATTTCAAAGCCCGATACCTCATAAACGACACCTGCATGAAGTTGCATAAACCCTTTGTGTACAGCTCTATAAGCGAAACTTCGGGACAACTCGCCTTGTTCTCGCCATGCAAAGGCAGAAGCAACTATCGCAGCCTTTACCCCGAAGCGGAACAACTCGCAAGGCAGACCAATCCGAGTAAGGCGGTCATGGGGGTATTGCCTGCACTGACAGCCTGCATGGCAACCAACGAAGCAATAAAATATCTCATCGGCAGCCCCGATACCCTTTTGGATAAACTTCTTTGCTTCGACCTTCGCACAAATGAATTCAACACATTCGATATAGAATAAAACGAGCCGAATAAACGATTAGCAATCAGGCTTCCGACGAAACGCCGTTTGACGAAAATGAAACGCCGAAAGAATTTTTTCTTCCGCCGATTCATTCCCGCTCGAACGGCGTTTGAAAAAATTCGTATATTTGCAGGTGTAAACGAGAGTTGAAATCATGAAGAAAAGAATTGCATTATTGTTCGGTATGTTGCTGTTTGTATGCCTTGCAAAGGCACAAACCGCCGGCAAAGAGCCTTTTCCTTATTACATAGGTAAGGATTATGTCGTTGTGGGAGTAAGTGCAAATACCTCGGACAAAGAACTGTTGGATATAAGGAAGAACATATTGAAGTATTCTTCCGTCAGGTTTACCAATTTCGATGTAATACGCGGCAAGGACGGTAAAATACAGTTCCTTTCCATGGAAATAGATTGCAGGGACGGCTACAAGGCTTCCATCTCTCACAGTTTCGAGAAAGGAGACAAGTCCGTTCACGGATTTATACGCGATTATACCCGCACCAATTACGACAGGGCGTTCTACTATGGGGATTTGACGACGGAACAAGCGGGAATAGAAAGAGTTAAACGCGTGTTGGAGAAGCCGAAAGAGGCAGAACAATAATTTTTTCGGTGGAATATTAGGTCAAAACGAAAAATCTAAGTAACTTTGCACCCTCAAAAAGATATATAAAATGGCAAAGAAATCGAAAGACGTAAGAGTTCAAGTGATATTGGAATGTACGGAACATAAGGCATCGGGAATGCCCGGCACTTCTCGTTATATCACAACAAAATCGAAGAAGAACACTCCGGAGAGATTGGAATTGAAGAAATACAATCCGATATTGAAGAGAATGACTGTACATAAGGAAATAAAATAACAAAATAAGAGGAGTATAGAAGATGGCAAAGAAAGTAGTCGCAACCCTTAAAACATCGACGGGTAAGGATTTTGCAAAAGTGATAAGAACTTTGCGTTCCGAGAAGACAGGAGCATATACGTTCAAAGAAGAAATCATACCTTCCGACAGCGTAAAAGAATATTTTGCGAAGAAATAAACTTTGTTCGGCATTCGGTTTCGATAAGCGAACATTGTTGTCCGAAGGACGTTTTTTTTTGAAATAGAAGTTGTTATACTCACTCAGCGATGAGCATAACAACTTTTTTGTATTGTTTTTTCCGCGTTTGCATTCCGCCTTTGATTGGAAAACGTGGTTTATATGTAGAATAATCAGTGCGATATGGGATTTTTTTCATTTTTCACCAAGAGTAAGAAGGAGACATTGGATAAAGGTCTTTCCAAAACCAAGGAAAGCGTATTCGGAAAAATCTCCAAGGCGATAGCCGGCAAATCAAAAGTTGACGAAGATGTACTTGACAATCTCGAACAGATATTGGTCGAAGCGGATGTGGGAGTCGAAACCACTCTTAAAATAATCGATAGGGTCGAAACGAGAGTGGCAAGGGACAAATACCTCGGAACGGCAGAGTTAAATCGCATATTGAAAGAAGAAATCGAGGCTTTGCTGGAAGAAAATCAAAGCGAGGAGAGAGAAAATTTCGATTTTCCGAAAGGAAATGTGCCGTACGTGATAATGGTTGTGGGTGTGAACGGCGTCGGAAAGACCACCACAATAGGTAAACTTGCGTATCAATTCAAACAAGCGGGGAAAAAAGTTATCCTTGGTGCTTCGGATACCTTTCGTGCCGCAGCTGTGGATCAGTTAAAGATATGGGCAGACAGAGTAGGCGTGGATATAGTTACACAAGGCATGGGTGCAGACCCTGCTTCCGTAGCTTTCGATACATTGAAATCGGCAGTGGCGAAACACGCTGACGTGGTTATCATCGATACTGCGGGACGTTTGCACAACAAGATAGGATTGATGAACGAGCTTTCCAAAATCCGTAATGTCATGAAGAAAGTTTTGCCGCAGGCTCCCGACGAAGTATTGTTGGTTCTTGACGCTTCCACCGGACAGAACGCAATAGAACAAGCCAAACAGTTCACTGCGGCGACAGATGTCAACGCAATAGCACTGACGAAACTTGACGGCACGGCAAAGGGAGGGGTCGTTATCGGAATATCCGAACAATTCAAAGTGCCGGTTCGCTACATAGGCTTGGGAGAACAAATGGAAGATTTGCAAATATTCAATCGCAAAGCTTTTGTTGACAGTTTGTTTGAATAGAATCAGTATAGGAGAATAAAGATATGAAGAAAATATTTGTCGTTTTGTGCATGGCGATGTCGGTATCGTTTGTTTCAGCACAGGGAAAGTTTGAAAAGCATAATTTTTCGATGAATGCGGGATACGCCTACAAGGTTGGGGATTTGCATCCTGTGGAATTTGTGAATATGTTCGACAATGAAGACCATGCTTCGCACATGAAACACGGTTATGAGCTTGAATTCGATTATGATTACCGCTTTCACGAAATGTTTTCCTTCGGGTTCAAGGCTTCTATGTTCGGTTCGGTGCATGGTTTCGACGAAGAAGTGCTTGATGTTACAAGTGGAAAACTTGTAAACAAGTATTTCTCGGACGATATGAAGATATTCTACATCGGACCAACCTTCAAATTTCAATTACCCACCATTGCGGAACATTATGACCTTTGGTGCAGGGCAACCATCGGCTATATGAAACTGCAAAATACCGATAAGGCGGAAACGTCTGCAACTTATAACGGAAGCAGTTTCGGTTTCGGGCTTGGAATAGGGGCAGACTACATAATCACACGCTTCATCTCTGTCGGCATGTCCGCAGGCTTTCTGTCGGGAAGCATTTCCAAATTGCACATAGGGGAAGATGAAATAGATATTTCCGACTATGAAGAAGCATTAAGCCGTTTCGGTATCAACGTCGGAGTAAGAATAAGATTATAAGACCGAAAAATGTCGATAAAGGTAAATTTGGTAACGCTCGGTTGTTCAAAGAATCTTGTGGACAGCGAGCATTTGGCAGGCTTGCTTGGAAAGGGTTCGTTCAAAGTTACATTCGATTCTTCGGATACGGATTTCGATGTGGTGATTGTCAATACCTGCGGGTTTATCGGTGATGCCAAGGAAGAGTCCGTGGATACTGTTTTGCAATTCGCCCGTCTCAGAAAATCCAATCGCATAAAGAAACTCATTGTTTTCGGCTGTCTTGTCCAGCGATATGCAAAAGAGCTTGCCGAAGAACTGCCTGAGGTCGATAAATTCTTCGGTGCCAATGATTATGAGAAGATTGCGGAATATCTTTCGGAAGAGTTGATACCTCAAAATAAGACATTGAGGCAGTTAAGCACTCTTCCGCATTATGCTTATCTGAAAATATCGGAGGGTTGCGACAGATTTTGTTCCTTTTGTGCCATACCGTATATTCGAGGCAGGCATGTGTCGGAACCTATCGAAAGTCTTGTCGAACAAGCAAGGGTTTTGGCTTCTCAAGGCGTTAAAGAACTTATTGTCGTTGCCCAAGATACCACGAATTACGGCAAAGATATTTATGGCGAATGCCGTTTGGTGGAATTGCTGAAAGCTCTTGCGGCGATAGATGGCATAGAATGGATACGTCTTCAATACTCCTATCCAAACGATTTCCCTTTCGAGTTGATTGACTTGATGAAAAACGAACCCAAGATATGCCGTTATATAGATATGCCGCTGCAACATATCGACGACAGGGTGTTGCATTCTATGAACAGACATATCACGGGCAAGGAAATCCGAACGCTCATCGACAGATTAAGAGAAGCAATGCCGGATATATGTCTTCGGACAACTCTCATTGTAGGTTACCCGGGTGAGACTCAGGAAGAGTTCGAGGAATTGAAGAAATTCGTCGAGGAAACGAAGTTCGACAGATTGGGGGCGTTCACCTATTCTGCCGAAGAGGGAACGGCGGCATATAATTTGACGGACGATGTGGCAGAAGAGGAGAAACAACATCGATTGGATACCATTATAGATATTCAACAACGGATTTCGTACGATTTGAATCAAAAGAAAATCGGCAAAACCTACAAAGTATTGATAGACCGCAGTGAAGGAGAGTATTGGGTCGGCAGGACGGAATACGATTCTCCCGAAGTGGATAACGAGGTGCTTATTCCGATTGAGCAGAAAGCAGAGCCGGGCAGTTTTATCATGGCAACGATAAATGCAGCCGAAGAGTTCGATTTATATGCCGACATTGCGGAGGATGGTAATCCTGATGAGCAATCGGCAAAAGAGAAAAACTCCGAACGACTTACCGAAGATATTCTTGAAGTCTTGGAAACTTTTGTTGAAAGCGACTACAAAAATCAAACGAAGGACTATCCTGATTATACGATAACGGTTTACACCACAAAGGATCACGGTGAGAATATAGCGGAATGGGATTATACCTTGAAAAATTCCGAAACCTTTCCGATAGATGCCGATGTCGTTATGGAGAATGTCTATTCCCGAATATCCTATTCAAAGGATTAGCCGACAAAAAGGAGATTTATAACTTTATAAGCAGGCTCACGTAATTCGGAGAGCCGTATTTGTGGTATTCGCAACGGGAATAAGCCAAGCGGAATTGGCGATAATTAAGTCCGAAGCCGTATGACAAACCCGCCAACGAGAAAGCGTCGCCCACTTGCATTTCCCTGTTCTGTTTCCATGAGTATCCCAAAGCGAGATAGAAGTATTCGGACGGCACGAACTCCGTTCCGATCTGCACATGTCGGAACATGTTATCCATAAAGCCCGAGAACCTGTTTTCTTTCTCCACATTACCGTTCAAATCCGTCTTATCCCTCGGGTTCAAAGGGTCGTCCTCTCTAATATCCCACCTATGCAGATTGTTTAATTCCATATAGAGAATAAAAGGAGCATGATTCAATTTCTTGGCAGCTGCAAATTCAAGGTCGAAAGGGGTCGAGGAGTCTTCGTTTGCAAATTTCTTTATTTGGGCTCCCATGTTGCGTGCCATGAGTGAGGCAGACCATGTCCTGTCATTCGATTGAAAGCCTACGCTTAAATCGATTGCTATGGCAGAAGAGGAATAAGACTCGTATTTCGAGAAGACAGGCTTGAGGTTTGCACCTATATAGACATTTGAATCCAACATTCTGCCCCAAGAAAGGGTGATTACATAATCGGCAGCGGAGAATTTGCCGACCACATCGCCGTTCTCCTCCGTCATATCGAAGTTTCCGTAGTTCAGATATTGAAAGCCCAATGCAAACGTGCCTATTCCGTTTACGGAATACCCCCCTGCCAAAGCTGCCTGATTGATTCCGCTGAACAAATAGGTATAAGTCAAAGCAAAAGTCTTGTGATTTAGCGGGCTTAAGGTCGCAGGATTTGTCATGACCGCACTTATATCATCCGTAAACGAAGATATGAAGTCCACTCCCAAGGCTCTTGTCTTTGCACTCTGTTGAAGCGTCAGCACGGAATAGGCATTCTCTCCGCCGAACTGGGAAAAGCAATTTCCAAAAGAGAGAACCAGCAACGATATTACCAATAAGAGTTTATGCTTCATGCCAAATTATATTTTTATTTGCCGACTGCATCATCCGAACTTCCATATCTGCATGCATCATCCGCCACATCGTATTTTGATATTCCGTTTCCGCATACAGAAACAAACACCGACGACAATATAACAGAGAATTTACCATTTTATTATTCAACAGCATTATTTGCATTCTGTTTTTCGTCCTCCGAATTTTTTGCTTCGAGAAAATCCTTGCCAACGCACGAAGAAATCATTCCGAAATTTGTCGTTCCTAACAAACGTTTCCTTTCTTCGGAAAGCCCTAAGCCTTACCGTTTGCCAAGTTCTCATTCGGTCTCTGACTTCTTCCTTGCAATTAAAACGCCATTCCGAGAAAATGAAACGGCGATTCATTTTCTTGAAACGCCGAAAGAAAAGATTATTACGGCGTTTCGCTGAGAGTTTGTCAGACAATGACTTACGGAAAGACCGTGCAATGTCGTTTTTTTTTCGTAATATTGCAAATTCTTTGAATCGGAACAAATTGTTTTGGCTTATGGCATTATTGGAAATAAGAGATTTACATGCTAAAATAGGAGATAGGGAAATTCTCAAAGGGATAGATTTGTCTGTGAACAGCGGAGAGGTTCATGCAATAATGGGACCCAACGGCAACGGCAAGAGTACTTTGGCGTCGGTGATAGCAGGAAAAGATACTTTCGAGGTTACCGGTGGCGAGGTGCTGTTCAAGGGCAAGGATTTGCTGTCTCTGCCTGTGGAGTCGCGTGCCGCGGAGGGTATATTCCTTGGATTTCAATATCCTGTTGAAATCCCCGGTGTCAGCATAACGAATTTCATGCGTACAGCGATAAACGAGAGGCGTAAATACATGGGTTTGGATCCCATGAGTGCGAAGGATTTCCTCGCTTTGATGGAAGAGAAGAAGAAAATCGTGCAGTTGACAAGCAATTTGGCAAATCGTTCCGTGAATGAAGGCTTTTCGGGTGGTGAAAAAAAGAAGAACGAAATCTTTCAAATGGCAATGCTCAACCCTACGCTATCCATTTTGGACGAAACGGACAGCGGCTTGGACATAGACGCTTTACGAATAGTTGCAAGCGGTGTCAATGCCTTGAAGACAAAGGATAATGCAACCATCGTCATAACCCACTACCAACGACTCTTGGATTACATAGTGCCGGACTTCGTTCACGTGCTTTATGAGGGCAGGATAGTTAAGAGCGGAGACAAATCCCTTGCCTTGGAGTTGGAAGAAAAGGGATATGAATGGATAAGGCAGGAGTTGGAAAACCAAAAACAGGCAGCGAAAAGATGAACCCTGAAAAATATTTGCAGCTGTCCGGTTGTAATTGCCCGGAACTTAATACCATAAAAATAGTAGAGGAGAACGGAATTCCGAGCAGAGGAATTTCCTTGCCCGAAAGCGTGGCTGAGAAGTTGATTGTAGAGGATTGCGGTAACGGTTTGCGTATAGAGGTCAAGGCAAATTGCGAAGTGGAACTGCCTTTGCAAATCATGAACCTCATGAGTAAAGGAAGCAATACCGAGATGGTAAGTTCCAACAGCATAAAACTGAATGCAGGTGCAAGACTTAAACTCCTCCACTGCGATGATTCCATGCCCGATGCAGCATGCAATCAAACGAACAGTCTCGATGTAGAAATAGGTCGGGGAGCCGTTTTGGACTATTACAAATTGGAAAACATAAACGACTTTTCCACCATCGATACAACGGTTAACTTCACATTGGAAAGGGACGCTTCGTTGAAGACTTTCGGATTGAGCCTAAACGGAAAGAGAATTTCCAACAAGATAAACGTGAAATTCTTGGAGGAAGGAGGCAGAGCGGACTTGAACGGCCTGTATCTGATGGACAAACAGCAACATTCCTTAACGGAAGTCGATGTTCATCATTCTTGTGCGAACTGTTATTCCGAGCAATTATTCAAAGGCATAGTCGATGATAGTGCAAAGGCGGATTTTCTCGGTCATATATTCGTGGATTACGGTGCTTGCGGCACGCAAGCCATGCAAAGCAGCAAGAATATGCAGCTGACGGACAAATCGAAGGTGAACACAAGACCGTTTTTGGAGATTTACAACGACGATGTCAAGTGTTCGCACGGAGCAACCGTCGGACAGTTGGATAAAGAAGCCTTGTTCTACCTTAGGACAAGGGGTATCAGCAGCAGGAGTGCCAAAATGCTGTTGATGTATGCCTTTTGCGAAGAAGTGTTGTCGAAAAGCGACATAAAGGAACTTAAAGAAAGTTTGGGAGATCTTATCAAGAGAAGACTGCAAGGCGAATTGACTTCTTGCGGAGACTGTGTCTTTCAATGCTCCAAGGCAAAGAATGAAGACATACGGGAATAAAACGTTGCAAAAAGGTCGGAGAAATGAGGATAGCACTGTTCGGAAAGAATGTTCAGAAAGAAGACATGACATATATGCAGAGTCTGCTCGACCGGATTGCCGAAAGAACCGGCAGTATTCTCATTTGCGAAGATTTTTTCAACGAAATACGCAACGAAATCACCTTGCCGAAAGATTGCAACTTGAAGTTGTTCTCATCACACGGCAGAGAAGACCTGCAAGCCGATATACTGTTTTCGCTCGGTGGCGATGGTACATTGTTGGACACCCTTTCCTTTTGCAAAGGCAAGGATACAGCGGTTTTAGGTATCAATTTCGGACATCTCGGCTTCCTAACAAGCGTCGGAAGGGAGGATTGCAACGGCTTGCTCGACAAATTGGAAAACGGATACTTCAAGATAGAGGAACACAGCCTCTTGAAAGCGGAGGCAACCGAACTTCCCGAAACCAAATACGCAATAAACGAAATATGTGTCAGGAGTCTCTCTCCCTCGGCCTTGCTTGAAACGGAAGTATTCGTCGATGGAGAATACCTGAGTACTTATTCCTCCGACGGATTGATACTTGCGACGCCAACGGGTTCCACAGCCTATTCCATGAGTTGCGGAGGTCCTATAATAAGCCCCCAATCCAAATGTTTGTGTCTTACTCCCATTGCTCCCCATAACCTCACACACAGACCTCTTATAATACCCGAAGACTCGGAAATAGAGTTCGACATAAACCACTCGGAGAGTTGCATCAGTCTGCATTCCGATTCTCAAAATCATATACTTCGTTCCCCTGCGAAAATCACCATAAGCAAAGCCGGTTTCGTCTTGAAGCTGGTCAGAATGGAAAATCAAACGTTCTTTTCCGCCATAAGAAACAAACTGATGTGGGGAACAAATCTCAGAAATGCCAAAAAGAATGACTGAAAAAAGAAGAATAGCCATCTTGGGTTCAACAGGCTCCATCGGCAAACAGGCTTTGGATGTTATAAGCCAGCATTCCGATTTGTTGACCGCCGAAGTGCTGACGGCGAATACCCAAGCCGATGAGTTGATAAGGCAAGCCTTGCTGTTCAAACCTAATTGCGTCGTTATCGGAGACAAGAACCTCTATCCGCAAGTGAAGAATGCTTTGTCTGAAACGGAGACGAAGGTCTTTGCGGGCAGTGAATCCTTGGACGATGTCGTGCAGATGGATTGCGTGGATATGGTATTGACGGCAGTTGTCGGCTTTGCGGGGCTTTCTCCGACCATAAAGGCCATTAAAAGCGGCAAAACGATAGCCTTATCCAACAAAGAGACTTTGGTTGTGGGGGGAGAATACATAAGCCGATTGGCAATCGAAAGGAAGGTTGTGGTGTTGCCTGTGGATTCGGAGCATTCCGCAGTATTCCAATGTCTCAACGGAGAAGTCGGCAATGCAATAAGAACCATTTATCTTACAGCTTCGGGAGGACCTTTCCGCCGAATGAGTCGTGCCAATATGGAAAACGTAACGGTGGAGCAGGCTTTGCGACACCCAAATTGGTCGATGGGCAGAAAGGTAACGATAGATTCCGCAAGCATGATGAACAAAGGATTGGAGATGATAGAGGCAAAGTGGCTCTTCGGTGTCGAGGCAAAACAGATAAAGGCTGTAATACACCCGCAAAGCATCATTCACTCCATGGTGGAGTTCGAGGACGGTTGTCTGAAAGCCCAACTCGGTGTTGCCGATATGCGATTGCCCATACAATATGCCTTGATGTATCCCGACAGGTTGCCGAATAATTCCAAGCCGTTCAATCCTTTCGAGAACGATACGCTGACTTTCGAACAACCGGACTTCGACCGCTTTCCATGCCTTGCCTTGGCATACGAGGCAATAGAGAAAGGGGGCAATATGCCTGCCGTCATGAATGCTGCAAACGAAGTTGCCGTGCAGGCGTTTCTCGATGGCAGAATACGCTTTACGCAAATAGCGGACATAATAGCAAAAGCCATGAATACATTCTCCCACATCGAAGAACCGTCATTGGAAGACTATTTCATGACAGACCGTGAGGTCAGAACCGAATTACAGAACGAATACAAATAACGCACAGATGAAAATATTAGCATTGATACTGAGTCTTTCTTTCTTGGTATTCATACACGAATTGGGGCATTTCATGTTTGCCAGACTGTTCAAAACGAGAGTGGAACAATTCTATCTTTTCTTCAATCCTTATTTCTCGCTCCTGCGGGCGAAGAGATACAACGGCAAATGGCATTTCAGTTGGTTCAGTCGCAAGTCTCCGGAAGAGTTCGACGAACATCCCGATAAAACAGAGTGGGGGATAGGCTGGCTTCCCTTGGGGGGCTACTGTTCGATTGCCGGAATGATAGACGAAAGCAATACATCTGCCGATTCTCTCGCCAATGAACCGCAGCCATGGGAGTATCGTAGCAAGAAGGCTTGGCAAAGGCTTTTGATAGTTTTGGGAGGCGTGTTGATGAACTTCGTTGGAGCGATAGTGATTTTTGCAGCCATATTGTTCACTTGGGGCAAGGAAACCCTGCCTTTGGAAAACGTTACGCAGGGTTATGATTATACCGAGGTGGCTCTTGCAAACGGTTTCCGAAACGGGGACATCATCACCAAGGTCGATGGAAAGCCTGTTCATCAACTTGCAGACGTTGTGGAGCAGGTAATGTTGGAGAACTCCAAAGAGGTAAGCGTACTACGCAACGGGCAGGAGGAAACGATAGCTCTTCCCAGGGATTTTGCAAAACAAATGCTTGCCGCACAGGCAAAGCAATTCGCAACACCTCGTTTTCCTTTCATCATCGACGGTTTCGCTCTCGGAAGCGTGGCAGAGAAAGCCGGCATGAGGATTGGCGACAGCATTGTCGCTTTGAACGGCATTTCCACTCCAGCATTCTCGGATTTCGTCAAGGAAATTTCAGACAAGCAGGGCAAAGAGGTGGAAATAAGCTACTTTCGAGCAGGAAAGGAATGTAAAACGAAGTTCAAGTTGGGCGGAGACGGCAAAATAGGAGCTGTTTGCAAGAATCCCGCCTCGATATACAAGACAGAGAAAACGGAATACAACATATTGGAATCCGTTCCCGCAGGAATAAGTCAGGGTTGCGAGACTTTGGCTAACTACGTAAAGCAATTCAAACTCGTATTCACCAAGGAGGGAGCCTCGCAGATAGGAGGTTTCGGAGCAATCGGCTCCATGTTCCCTGCGGAATGGAATTGGGCTTTGTTCTGGAACATGACGGCATTCTTATCCATCATTTTGGCGTTCATGAACATACTTCCGATACCGGCATTGGACGGAGGACACGTCATGTTCACCCTTTGGGAGATGATAACAGGCAGAAAGCCGGGCGACAAGTTCATGTCGCGGGCTCAACTCGTCGGAATGGCAATTCTTTTCGCCTTGCTGATTTACGCCAACGGTAACGACCTTTACCGATGGTTGAGTTCCAAATTCTGATATGACGCAACATCGATATGAAAGGAAGCAAGGCCGTACAAGTACGGTCTTGCTTCTTAATTTATAAGCAGAAAGCGAACGCTCTTTCTCCACTTCGCAAAATCGAAACGCCGTTTTGCTGAGAGGAAACGGCGTTCCGGATTTGCTTTATGAGTGTTTGGTTTTCCGTTTTTGGGAAAGCAGATGGCTTTTCTGCCTATTGTCCGAAATTCGGACGGCTATTCGCCTTTGTCCAAATTGTCCATCAGTTTTTTCCTTGCAAGAAATATGCGACTTTTTACCGTGCCTATGGAAATGGAGAACCTGTCGGCTATTTCCTGATACTTGTATCCTTGGTTTATCATCTCGAAAGGAATGCGTTGTTCTTTGGGTAGCAGTTTTATCTTTGCTTTGATGTTCTCGTAATTCAAGTCATGGTCGGCTGTGAAAGCACTTATACCGGCGTTGCGGTTGATGTACGATATCGCATTCTCGTCCTCGATTACCCGACCTACTCTCTTGTTTTTGCGATAGTTGTTTATGAAAGTGTTCTTCATTATCGTAAACAACCATGCTTTGATGTTGGTATCTTCCTTGAAAGATTCCTTGTGCATTAAGGCTTTAAGAAAAGTGTCTTGCACCAAATCCTTTGCCTCTTCTCTGTTTTGGGTCAGGGAAAACGAAAAGTTTTCCAATCCTTTCTTTTCTTTGAGCAATCGTTGCTCGAAATCAATGGTATTCATGTCGCATAAATGTTAAGCGGTTAATAATCCGCATTCCTTTTTCGAGAGAATTACGCGAGAAAACTCACGTAAGGCTCGATGAAAAGGGAGTGCCTTTTATCTAATATGCTTCAAGAATTATGCCAAAGTCGGAAAAAGGCTGTATTTCAGCAAGAATAATTTCGCATACGGCTGAAATACAGTGAAATATTTTGAGTGAGATTTTTTGCGGTGTGGTTTGGAAAAGCCGAAACTCTCCGAAAAACGGACGAATTCGGGAAAAAGTTTCCACAAAAAGGAAAACAGTCTTTGGAGATTTGCTAAATTTGCACTGATTATAAAGAATGGAATAGACTTATGAAGAAAGTATCGGTATCGTTTGCATTGATGATGTTACTAATGTTCAATGCATTTGCAGATGAGGGCATGTGGTTGCCTCTGTTGTTGGGAAACAAACAGGCGGATATGCAGAAAAACGGAATGAAAATCAGTGCAGAGGATATTTACAGTGCAAATCATTCCTCTTTGAAGGACGCAGTGGTTTTGTTCGGCAGGGGTTGTACGGGAGAGTTCGTCTCTTCACAGGGTTTGTTGCTTACGAATCATCATTGCGGATACAGTTTCATCGTTTCCCACAGCACGGTGGAGGCGGATTATCTGACGAACGGATTTTGGGCAGAGAACAAATCAGCGGAGTTGCCTTGCAAGGGCTTGACGGTAACTTTGCTGGTATATATGCAGGACGTTACAGCAGAGGTGCTGAAAGGTGTGGAAAATGTAACGCAGGCTGAAAGAGAGAAAATAATAGAGCGTAACATCGGAGAAGTTGCGGCAAAGGCAACGGAGGGTACGCATTATGAGGCAGTGATAAAGCCTTTCTATTACGGTAATCAGTATTTCATGTATGTGAATGAGGTATTCAGAGATGTGCGTTTGGTGGGGGCTCCGCCAAGCAACATAGGCAAATTCGGCGGAGATACGGATAATTGGATGTGGCCTCGTCATACAGGGGACTTTTCGGTGTTCCGCGTGTATGCAAACAAGAATAACGAACCTGCGGATTACAGTCCGGAAAACGTACCATACGTTCCGAAAAAGCATTTGAAGATAAACCTAAACGGAGTGAAGGAAGGTGATTTCACATTCGTTTTCGGTTATCCGGGAACGACGAGACAATTCCTTACAAGCGATGCTGTGGACTTCGTTCAGAACTATGATGACCCTGCAAGGATTAAGTTGCGTACCGAAATATTGGATGTTTATAACAGGGCGATGAATAATTCTGCCGCACAGAGGTTGCGGTATGCTTCCGAGGTGGCTTCGGTTGCCAATGGTTGGAAAAAATGGCAGGGAGAGGTGAGAGGTTTGAAGAGATTGGATACGAAGAACAAGAAAATCGAGTTTGAAAACAACTTTACCGAGTGGGCTGCCTCTTCTTCCGAAAGGTCGAAACTCTATGGCGGAGTTTTGCCTGCCTTGAAGAAGACATACGCGGAATCTCAGCAAGCAAGACTGGCGTACATATATATAAACGAGGCGTTGTTGGCTTCCGATATGATGTATCAGGCTTTGCAGGTGTCGAAATTGGCTAACTTGTCGAAAGAAGCAAAAGACATGGAGAAAATAAGTGCCGTTGCGGAAAACATATACAAGAGTTTGAAAGCCGGATTTGAGAACGACTATGCAAATCATCGCCTTGTGGATAAGGAGATATTTGTTCGCACGATGAGCATATACTACAATGATTTCGCAAAGAACCATTACGATTGGCTCGTGCAGGATTTCAGCAAATCGAAGAAGCAGAGCATAGAGGACTACTTTGCGTCTGTATATGAGGCTTCGTTCCTGACAAATCCGAAACAGGTAGAGAAGTTGTTGGCAGGCTATAAGAGCAAGAATTATAAGAAGATTGAGAGCGACCCTGCAGTGATGTTGTGCAGTCGTATAATAACAGCATTCAATGAAAAGGACGGAGCAATCATAAGCAATGCGAATGCTGCGACGGATAGTTTGTACAGAGTTTATGTTGCGGGAATCATGCAGATGGATACCATAAAGGAATTCTATCCCGATGCCAATCTTACGTTGAGAGTTGCGTATGGAAACGTGAAGTCGTACGAACCAAAGGACGGAGTGGTTTACAAACCATACTCGACCATTGAAGGAATAATGCAGAAAGAAAATCCGGAGATATATGACTATAAGGTGGAGAAGAAATTGAAGCAGTTGTATTCGGAAAAGGATTACGGAAGATATGCAAACGAAAAGGGGGAAATGCCGGTGGCTTTCATAGCAAGCAATCATACCACGGGAGGAAACTCGGGTTCGCCTGTGCTTGACGCAAACGGCGATTTGATAGGAATAAACTTCGACAGAAATTGGGAAGGAACCATGAGCGACATCATGTACGACCCTTCGCAGTGCAGGAATATATCGTTGGATATTCGGTACTGCCTGTTCATAATAGACAAGTTTGCAGGTGCGAAACATTTAGTTGATGAAATGACAATAGTAAAATAATATCGGAAAATGAAAATATCATATAATTGGTTGAGGCAGTATGTCGATATAAACATTTCGGCAGAAAAGGTGGCAGAGTTGTTGACTTTCGGAGGTTTGGAAGTCGAAGGTGTCGAGAGAATAGAGACAATAAAAGGCGGATTGAGAAATTATTTCGTGGGAGAGGTATTGACGTGCGAGATGCACCCGAATTCCGACCACTTGCATTTGACGACTGTCGATGTGGGAGGGGAACGTCCGTTGAATATCGTTTGCGGAGCTCCCAATGTTGCGAAAGGTCAAAAGGTTATAGTCGCAACGATTGGGGCGAAGGTTTATACATCAGATGAAGAGTTCTTCGAGATAAAGAAATCCAAACTGAGGGGCGAATTGAGCGAGGGAATGATTTGTTCGGAAAAGGAACTCGGTTTGAGCGATAACAATGATGGCATAATGGTGTTGAAAGATAATCCTCAGTCAGGAACTCCTGCGGCGGCTTATTTCGACATCGAGGAAGATTTCGTCTTTGAAATCGGATTGACGGCAAACCGTTCGGACGCAACATCGCATATAGGCGTAGGCAGAGACTTGGTGGCTTTGTTGAAGGCACAGTTGAATGAGAACAAACATCTGTCGGTTCCGTCTGTCGATGCTTTCAAAGCGGATAGTACTTTGCACAACGATGTGGAAATTTCGATAGACACGGATTTATGCAAGCGTTATTCGGCTGTAACGATAAGCGGAGTGAAGGTTGCGGACTCTCCGAAATGGTTGGCGGACAGTCTGAGGGTCATCGGCATTCGTCCGATAAACAATATCGTAGATGCAACCAATTTCGTTTTGATGGAAATAGGTCAACCTTTGCATGCTTTTGATTTGAACAAGGTTAAAGGTGGTCGAATTGAGGTCAAGACTTTGCCGGAAGGAACGAAATTCACGACATTGGACGGAGTGGAGAGAACACTCAACGGCAGAGAAGCAATGGTTTGCAATGCCGAAGAGGCAATGTGCATGGGCGGAATATACGGCGGCTTGAAGTCGGGAGTAAGCACGGAAACGACAGAGGTGCTTATAGAGAGTGCATACTTCGATCCCGTTGTCATAAGAAAGGCTGCAAAGGCTCATACATTGAAAACAGATGCTTCTTTCAGATATGAGCGTGGAGCCGACCCGAATATAACGGTTTATGCCTTGAAGAGGGTTGCCATGTTGATTAAAGAGATTGCCGGCGGCGAGATTTCTTCCGATATAAAAGACGTTTACCCGACAAAGATAGAGCCTGTCAGAGTCGAATTGAACTATGAGAAGATGGATGGTTTGATAGGCAAGAGTATCGACAGGGTTCTTGTGAAAGATATTTTGAAGTCGTTGGATATACAGGTGGCATCGGACGATGAGAAAGGTTTGGTGGCAGTCGTGCCTACGAATAAGGTGGACGTTACCCGTCCGTGTGATGTGATAGAAGAAATATTGCGTATTTACGGTTATGATAATGTCGAAATATCGGATACGGTAAAGAGTTGCTTGAATCAAACGACAAAACCGGACAGAGATAAGATACAAAATATCGTTTCGGATTACCTTGCGGCGAACGGTTTCAATGAAACGATGAATAATTCCCTTACGAAGTTGTCGTATTATGAAGAAAACAAGGATTTCCCTGCCGAGGAGTCCGTTACGGTTCTGAACGCTTTGAGTAAGGATTTGGGGCAAATGCGGCAGACTTTGCTGTACGGATTGTTGGAAACGGCGGAGTATAACATCAATCGTAAGGTTTCGGATTTGAGATTGTTCGAGTTCGGAAATTGCTATAAAAAGAACCTGAAAACGTTTGACAGCGATTGTATCACCAAACGCTATGATCAGTCCAAACATCTTGCTTTGTTGACAACGGGAAAGAGTGCGGAGAGTTGGCAGGCAGGCAGACAGGCAACGGATTTCTTCTTCTTGAAAAACATCTTTGAAAACGTACTTACGCAGTTGCGTATCGATGGCTCGAGGTTTGCGGTCGAACAAATCGAAAACGGATATTATCAGTATGCTTTGGCTTATACCAATAGGGAAAGCAAGAAAGTCGTTGCCACGATAGGACGGTTGAGAAATGTTGTTTGCAAGGCTTTCGATATAAAACAGGAAGTATTTTATGCCGATGTGGATTGGGATTTGCTTTTCAAGCTTATTCCGGCCAAGAGCGTGAAGTATGAGGAAATATCGAAGTTTCCTGAGGTCAGAAGAGACTTGGCGTTGGTGGTAAACAAAGATGTTTCGTTCGCTCAAATAGAAACCGTGGCTTATCAGACGGAAAAGAAATTGTTGAAGTCCGTTTCGCTGTTCGATGTTTATACGGGGGACAAACTTCCGGAGAATACGAAGCAATATGCGATAGCTTTCATATTGCAGGATAAGGAAAGAACGCTTACGGATAAACAGATAGAGAACGTGATGCAAAAGTTGCTGAAAGCGTTTGAACAGAAATTAAATGCAAGTCTGAGATAGATGAAGTCTCTGTTGAACTATGACATAAAGGTGCTTATAGCCTTGCTCGAATCGTTGGAAGGGAGCAAAAAGTTCTTCAAGTTTTTGCTCCATAACGGTTATCCCGAACTTGCGGCATGGAGTAATGCCGTGTTGGGTGACGAAGATGCTTTGCATTGGCTGTTCGATAACGGATACGGAGAGTTGGGAGTTCTGAGCAATGCCATAGATGGAGAAAAGAAAGCCGTTCAGTGGGTATTGTTATCGAAAGATGACTTCATGATAAACTTTTCTGCTGCATGCAGAAAGGAAGCGGACGGAATGAAGTGGTTGGAGGAAAGAGACCTTGAAATATTCATCAGAATGGTTTACAGGATACGAACCATTCTGGAACTGCAAATAAAGGATCAATTATTTTGGTACAGATGGAAACATTGAAAAAACGGATAAGCAATCGTAATTGCATAATCAACAACACGCTTGTGTTCGTGTTGGCATACCTTATGGTGTCTTTTATATTGCAAGCAGGCATTGCCATAACGGCTTTTGCATACGGTGTTCCTATGATACTTTATACTTCAACCATAGATTTCGATGCTGTAAATACGGCTGCTTCGGCGGATATTTGGTCTTCGGCGGATAATGTGATTGCCATATTCGGCAGTTCCATTGTCGCACTCTTCCTTTTGATGATAATAGCCGTTCTTTTGTTGACGCAGTGGAAAACAGATAAGGTTCAAATACAGCGTTTCTTGTTTTGGGTAGCGGTATGTAGTTTTGTGCGGATAGGAGGAAACTTTATAACAGGGCATTTGTTCCACCTTTGGAATATCAACCTTGTAACGGATTTCATGGGTATTACATATCCTTCCACTTTCGGAAAGTTGTTATTCCTTATTGTTACGCTTCTGCTCGTTGTAACAGGGTTTTGGTGTGCTTCTTTCATGATAAAGTACATCATCGACCCGTTTGAAGGAAGGATAATCTATGATTTGAAATCGAATATCCTGTTGCCGGCTCTTTGGGGAAGTATCATGGTGAATTTATTCTTCATTCCGAACAGACCCCGTTTCATTTGGACGGAAGTGATAGACGTTGTTATAATATTGGCAGGCTTGTTGCTGATATTGAAGCCTTCGATTACCAAAAGGTATAATTTTGTCGAAGAAAGAAAAAACAATGGCGATGATGTTTATGATGAAAGGCTAAACGCACCGTTATTATTTACGTTGGCAATCGTACTTGTTGCAATAAAGATGTTGTTCGATAATGGCTTGGTATTCGAGCCGTCTCCTTACAGAAACTACTTTTTTGAGAATGTTGTCTTCACCGCTTGTGCCGTTATCGTGTTGCTCTTCATAATTTATTTGTTCTACTCTTACAAATCGAAGAAAAGGAAGAGAGAGACCTTGATTGCGGCGGATAGAATGCAGAATGAGGAGGAAGACAAGAGTATTTCCGACGAAGAATGGGGCGTCAGAAAACACGACATGAGCAAATACAATGATTGGGAGGACTGAACAGTCAGATTTTTTTCGGTTTGAAGAAAATCAAATCGCAGATTATCATAAGCAATATCGTAGCCACGCTGCTTAATCCTATTCTCAGCAGAGTTTGCAATATCTCCGACCAACGGAAAGTCTCTATCGTAATCAATAAAGCTATATGAATGATGGTCAATATGGAGATATAGCCGAGATAAGGAGCGAAGCTCATACTCGATGAGGTCGGTATGTCGAATGAAGAGGTTTGTTGATTTGCTTCAAACGAACCTATAAATATAGGTCTTATGAAACCTGTGAATACACTCACTGCCGTATGAAACCCTACTTGCCCAGAAAAAATATCTACGCAAAAGCCCATGAGGAAAGATAGCAAAAGGACAGCCCATTTCGGTGTCTTATATGGAAGCAACAGTATGAACCATATATAAATCATCGGTTCCACATAGCCGAACAGGTTCACATTATTCAAAATCAATATTTGAGCCGAAAGCAAAGCAATAAACTGCAAAGCCGTTATCGATATGTTTCTAATCATTCTTCATTCCCCTTTCCAATTGCTCCTGTTCCATTCCGAAAAAGTTCTTCACCACATAGACAAATCCCAATTTGTTGTAATCGGCCGAGAATTTGATGTCCACATCATAAAATCCGCTGCCCTGATCCTTTGAGAACTTTCGTATATATCCCACGACAATGCCTTCCGGTATGTTTTTTGAAAAGCCGCTTGTGATGATGGTATCGCCTTTCTTCAAGGGAATGGACGAAGGTATGTCTATAACCTCGCCTTTCTCGTAATCGCCTCCGTTCCATACCAATGTGCCGACTGCCTGCGTCCTTTTGTTCTTCACCGTTATCTTGCTGTCCTGATGCAATACCGTCATGACCAAAGCAAAGTTGTCCGTAACCTGAGTAATCACGCCGACAATGCCGTTGGGAGCAATAACACTCATATTCTTCTCTATACCGCTGGATTTTCCCTTATTGAGCATGAAATAGTTGTTCCTCTTGTTTATCGATTTTGAAATAACTTTTGCCTCGACAAAAGAGAACCTCTGCTTATATACCGTATCCTCTTTTATCATCACCCTGTCGGTGTACTTGACGTACGAAGACTCTATTTGAGCTCTCAGTCTTGCATTCTCTTCTGCCAACTCTTCGTTCACGGATGCAAGAGTGAAATAATGACCTACTTTGTTGCATTGCTCGAATATCGAACCGGATATATTGTTCGCCAAATTAGTTATCATCGAACCCTGATAATACGAATTTTGAGAGATGAACCAAATGGCTATCCCTTCCAATATCAGGAACATAAAGACGTAATAGTACCTCTGAAAAAACCTTATGAGATTGTTCATCGCTCTGTAAACCTGTTGCAAAATTAGAAAGAAATTTTGTGATTAGCCGAAAAAACCATATTTTTGCAGTCTGAAACAATAAAAACAGTGAGAATATGAGAAAGTTAATGCTTGCATTGGTTTGCTTGGCACTACCATTTGCGTTTTGGAGTTGTGAAGACACCGAGGAACTCATCGGAGCCATCGATATCAAAATCGAAGACGAATCCCACAACATTCCGAATGCCTTTTTCACAGAACTATCCGGAGTAACCACCATTGCCGGAACAAACATCAAGGAAAGCGTGGCTGTTGCATTCAAAGGTTCGAGCGAAAAGACCTATACACTCGGTCTTGGAAAGGACGCACTTTCCGCAGCTGCGAACATAATGAATATAGGCAGCATGGAAAACACCTTGGTTTATATCCCTTCTTCCGGAGTGAAAGATGACGGCATTACGGCAGTGTGCGGAACCTTGAAAATCACCAAGTACACGGACACAAAGGTGGAAGGAGAATTTTCAGGCTACGGAGTAAAAACCTCAATCATCAGTTCCGGAAACATAGATTGGTCTAATTTACAATCCAACTTGAAACAAATCAGCGGAACTTTTACAGCAGTCGGAAAGAAGTAAACCTCAAAAAGACGACAAACCATGAAGAAGATATTGTTTACCTTTATGACCCTTGTCCTCAGCCTTGCATTCTTTGCATGCAGCGATGAAAAGGATTTGACCGGTTCTGCGGATTTGACGATAGGCAAAGAAACTTACCACATGCCCGTTGCTTCATACGCTTCCGCCGATGGTAAAACCGTCGTGGTGGGAACCAACGTATCCCAAACGGTGAACGTGGATTTCAAAGGGACGGAAGTGCGAAAGTACGTTATAGGTTATGGCGACAATTTCAAAGCCCTGACGAGCAACCACCCCTTTGCGGAGGACTTCTCGCCCGAAGCCAATGTGTCCTTTGTTTCAACCGTGAATGAAAGAAAAGAGGTTACCGTGGTTTGCGGAGTATTAACGGTAACGGAGTACAATTCCGACTCCATCGTTGCGGTATTCAGTGGGGAAGGATTGGACAAAGCAACTGCCAATTCTTTGATAACAGGCAATTCAGACCCCGAAGCCGTTGAACAACAGTTGGAAAAAATCTCCGGTTGCGTTGTAGCCGTACCGCAAAAAAAGGAACAAGAATAACATTTCGTAAGATTAAGATTGATACAAGGTGCGTCGAAATCAATTTTCGACGCACCTTTCTCTTTTTATGAATTATAGATGAGGTGTAAGGTCGATCGATATCGAGTTATCCTATTGCAAATACTGAATGTAAGTTCAAGATACAAGTGCAATTTTTGTAGCATTTCGCAAGCAAAGCGAAATGAAAAAGAATGTGAAGTATATAATATCCACACCTTCCCCCAAAAAAACATTCGTTTCGGACACGCAGAGTTCTGCCGCACACTTACAAGAGCGAACCATTGCAGAAAAAATTGCCCGATTCAAACATTTATTTTACCTTTGTCGTCAAATAGAGAGGTGTCATGGAAGTCAACAATAAATACATA
>ERZ1026860.37-NODE-37-length-95088-cov-50.724443_pt1 | contig 95088 bp, 70 predicted proteins | sample MGYA00380160_ERZ1026860 | MGnify/ENA primary metagenome ERZ1026860 (study PRJEB33269, sample SAMEA4719796) | human gut metagenome | biome: human-associated habitat; feature: organic feature; material: feces | place: Cameroon | collected 2013-10 ... | reverse complement strand
GGTCTTTTTCTAGGTCTTTTTCTAGGTCTTTTTCTAGGTCTTTTTCTAGGTCTTTTTCTAGGTCTTTCCGGGAAATCATCGTGTTATCCTCTAATCTCCAGACTGTTGCGACAAATTCCTCTGTCGCCAGATTGTTCTCAAAGGTGATGTCTTTGAAATCCCTGAATGCCCTGACGATTCCGCTGCCGATGCCTACGTATGGGAGTAGGTAGACTGTTGAACTCATCCTCGACCTGACGGCTTTTCAAGTTCCGGTTGATGAATGCCATAGCGGCCTTGAACTGTGTAAGGAGGTTACCCTCCATATCGGTGCCGACAAGGCGGTCTCTGAACCGGTCTCCGCTCAGGTCGTTACCTACGAAAGCGATGCATCTGATAGTGAAGACCGGATAGAATTTCAGGATGTTCTTTCCAAGTAGCAGAAGGCCGGCCAATGTCAGTCTGCCTTCGTTGTCCATCAAGGATGTGTTCTGCAGAAGTTGCTGTGGTGTGATTCCGGGTGCGATTCTGCCGACAAGATCCTCAACCGAGAAATCGTCCAACCTTGATATTTGGAAGTCTTCAGCAAGGCTGTTCCTATATTTCTCTATCAGAAACTGTTTCAGCGTCGGCAGAGAGATGTCATCGTAGGATGATTCAGGGACGCTGTCCCTGTCCGCGAATAGCCTTCCGCAGCTCTGCATCAAGATCCTTAGCCGCTCGTTGGTGAACACTTTCCTCTTGTCGGAGCCATTCTTTATCCAGACTATGCCTTTGTTGTCCTTATAGGGTTTGTCAAGTCCTTGCGCCACTCTTGCGGTGACAACGGCTTTCCCGTCCAGCAGAACAGTCTCGATCATAATCGTTATTGACGGGCAGACGTTGTCTGACGCGGCGTTCGACAAAAGATTCGATGTCTTTTGGATCTCCTCGTATGTCAGCCCGCTGATTTCCCCGGTCTTATCATTGACACCGACAACCAGAAGTCCTCCTTGCGAGTTGCTGAATGCGACGAACTCACATCCGATCTTATAGGCATCGTCCACCCGTTCCTTGAACTGGACGGTGGTGGACTCTCCCATCATTATGAGCGCTTTTAACTTCTTGACATCCATAAAGTTGCTAAGGAATATACAGTCGGTAAGGCGTTATATTCAATGACGGCAAGGGGCGGCGTGGGTGTCTATCTTGCTGACGATGTGCGCTTCGGCATATTCAAGGTCGCTGGAGTCGTCGATCTCGTACCAGAGGAGACCGGGGACTTTCAGGACGGGGAGGGGGAGGATGGTCTGCGAGACGGCCAGGAGCTCATATTCATAACCTAGTTTGGGGAGGGTGGCGAGCTTGGTGGAGTAGTCGCGGCACATCGCTTGGTAGAAACTTGTGTCGATCTTGTGGATACCGACCAGCTCGCCGGAAGGGGTGAGCTCGGTCTTGTCGGTGGAGCAGGCGGCGAGGTTGCCGTCGGAGTCCATCTCGACATAGTACTGGTCCTGGAACTTGGTGACCGGGGTGATCAGCATCGCGCTGGAATATTCACACTCAAGCAGGGAGGTGATGGCTTTGCGCTCGAAGACGAGGTCTGACTCCAGAAGGAGGAAACTGTCGCCGCCGATGGCCTGGCGCATATTGTAGAGCGTGAACATACTGTTCGTCTCTGAATATCTTGGGCTGAAGACGCACTCGATCTGCGGGTAGCGGGCCTTCAGGGCCTCGTAGGCTTCCTTCTTGTAGCCGGTGCCGATGAGGATCCTTTGGATGCCGCAGCTGAGCAGGGTCTCGATGGAGCGGATGACCATAGGCCGCCCGCCGGCTTCGATGAAGCCTTTGGGGATAGCCTCTGTGTACTTGCCGAAGCGTGTGCCCAATCCGGCGGCCATTATTACCGCGGTTGTTATCGGTGCTTTCATTGTATGAATATGTCCACGTGGGTTCTATTTCTTCAGGCGGCTCCAGAAGGATTTTTTCCTGGTCGCATCCTGACTGCCGGACTGGCTGAGGTAATATTCCCGGAAGGTGAGTCCTTCGGAAATCATCTGGTATATCACTCCCCAGTCGGGGAGGCCGCCGAAATTGCGGTCATCGATGAACAGGTCGGCCTTAAGCTTGCGGGGTGAGGTCGGCGTGTCCTCGCCTTCGTAGTATTCCTCAGGATGGTTGCTGTTGATGGCGTAGAACTCCAGTCCACGCTCTCGGCACCAGTCCACCGCCTCCTTCAGGAGCCTGCCTTCGCGGACAGACCAGAGGATCAGGGTATGATGATCGGCCTGAAGACGCTTGAGGGTGTCCACGGCGAACGGGATCTCCTTTCCGATCTTCGGGTATTTGTGTTCAACGATTGTTCCGTCAAAATCGACTGCTATTATCATTGTTTAAAAGGGTTCGTTAGAGTCCTGACAAAATCTTGGGGCTTGACACTCAATGTAATAGTTTGCGTGTCAATGTCTTAGGTAGCAAATGACGCGAAAGCAAACCTTTGTGCTTATGATTGGCTCTAAGGATGCGGTTCGTGTAAGCGCTTATTTGTCCCAAATTTAACCAAAAATATCCTAAAGGACAAATTAATTCTCCTAAATCGGCGGAAAATTTTTCGGAGCCGGCCGGGGGCTTTTGAGGCAGCCTCGGGATGGAGGGGTAACGAATATCACTGCGGCTCAACCGGCACGACGAGATCCGGATGGACGGAGACGATGGCGACGGAGACAACCCCTTGGATCTCCACGACAACCTTCTTCGAGCGTGAGCCTTTGACTTTGACGAATACACCTTCGCAGCCTTCGAATATCCCGCCTGTGATCCTGACTTTCTGCGCTTTGGAGAAGTTGATCTCGGACGGGCCGAAGAAGCGGAGTGTCTCATCGTAGGTTCCTGTCACGGTGATGAACTGCCGCATCTGCTTCTCGGGGACCGTGATCTTCTTTCCAAGCCTCTGATCCATCATATATTGCAGCAGGGGAATACAGGTGGGCTTCTTGAGCTCCTGGATCCGCGAGGCGGTCGCGCGGACGAAGATCAGGTTGTGGATCACGGGGACGAGGCGTTTCCTGCCGGTGCGGGCGGATTTCTCATACTTCATCGGGATGAAATTCTCCACGCCTTTCTCGTCCAAAAGCCTTTTGACTTCCAGCTCACGGCGATAGGTGACCCGCATCGCGAACCACTCGATTTCCTCGTATCTCGTTTCCTGCATCTTCTCCGGTAATTCAGAATGTCCAAGTTACGAAAATGTCGCTGAAAATGCAACTTTATCTGGCGACCTTTTGGACCTTGGGGGCAACCTTTTGGAAGGCCAACCGCTCGCTGCCATCGGCGAGGTGTATGATTCCGCAATATTCAAAACCTGCCTTTTCAATGAGGTGGCGCATAATGCGGTTGTCGCGGTGGGTGTCGATGCGAAGGTTCGGCGACACCGATGCGGCATATTCAATGATCTCGCTGAATATGCCGTGGCTGGCGGCGGAACCCGCGATGCGGTGGATCACTGAATATTCAGCCTCGTCGTCCAGCCATTTCCCTTGGATTGATGAATATGTCGGCTCGGGTGAGGGGAGGAGTGCGAAATAGCCGGCGGGCTTCCCCTCGCGCTCGACTATGTGGGCTCCTCCTTTGCGGATGTCGGAGCGGACGATGTCGGCGTTGGGATAGCCGTATTCCCATTGGGTCAGGTTGCCGCTTGAGCGCATAATGGCTTTCGCGGCGGTGAACAGATCCAATGCGGACTGGATGTCTTGCTCTGTGGCTTTTCGGATCATTATTGCACTCCGAGCAGTTCGATTTCGAAAATCAGCGTCGAGTTCGCCGGAATCCCCGGCTGCGAGAATCCGCCGTACCCCAGCTCTGACGGAATGTAGATCTCCCATTTGTCTCCGACACGCATATGCTGCAGGGCGATGACCCAACCTTCGATCAGATCACGGAGCCTGATGGCCAGCGGATAACCTCCGAGGCTGGTGTCGAAGCACTTGCCGTCAATGGTCCGGCCAAGGTAATGGCAACTGACCACGCTGCTTGGAGTCGGTCGCTTTCCGTTCTCCGGACCGGATTGGAGTACCTTGTAACAGACACCTTTGGCCAGCTGCGTCACGCCCTCCTCTTTGGCCTTCGCAGCCAACCACTCCTTGTTGGAGTGGGCATATTCATTTTTGTTCATCGACATCTTTTTATTGCCGTGCGTGAATGAAGTGCCTCCACGCACGGCCGGGTTGGCATATTCCTACTGGTTGAACCTTTTGGCCTGTTCCTCGATGAGGGCCTTGTCGTTGAAGTAGTCGATCCTCATCGCCTTCTTAACGTCGTCGAGAGTGGCGGCGGCGACCTCCTCGGCGGCCTCGCTGCCCTTCTTGAGGATCTCGTACACGGCTGGGATGTCCTTCTCATATTCCTTTCTGCGTGCTCTGATCGGCTCAAGCTCCTCGTTGAGGATCTTCTCAAGGAACCTCTTGACCTTCACGTCGCCGAGACCGCCTTTGCGATAGTGATCCTTCAGCTCGTCGAGGTTGGCATATTCAGGAAGATAGAGGCCGAAGTGCTCGTCGCGGCAGAACGCGTCGAGGTAGGTGAAGACGGTGTTGCCCTCCACGTGGCCAGGGTCGCTGACATTGATGTGCTGAGGGTCGGTGTACATCGACATTACCTTCTTGTGCATCTCGTCCGCTGATTCGGCGAGGTAGATGCAGTTGCCGAGGGATTTGCTCATCTTCGCTTTGCCGTCGGTGCCAGGAAGTCGGAGGCAGGCGGCGTTGGAAGGCAGGACAGCCTTCGGTTCGACGAGGGTCTCGCCGTAGATGCGGTTGAAGCTGCGCACGATCTCGACAGCCTGCTCAAGCATAGGCTTCTGGTCCTCGCCCACAGGCACATCGGTGGCCTTGAACGCCGTGATGTCAGCGGCCTGGGAGATAGGGTAGCAGAAGAAGCCTACAGGAAGGCCACTTCCGAACGCCTGCTCCTCGCCGTCCTGACTGAAGCCGCGCATTTGTATCTCCGCCTTGACGGTAGGGTTGCGCTGGAGTCTCGCCACCGTGACAAGGTTCATATAGTAGAATGTCAGTTCGGTGAGTTCCGGGATCATACTTTGGATGAATATTGTCACTTTGGCAGGGTCGAGGCCGACTGACAAGTAGTCGAGCGCCACCTCGATGATGTTCTGGCGAACCTTCTCCGGGTTGTCGAAATTGTCGGTAAGCGCCTGCGCGTCAGCGATGAAGACGAACATTTTCTTGTAGTCGCCGGCATTCTGGATGGCCACCCTGTTCCTCAGGGAGCCGACGTAGTGGCCAATGTGAAGGCGTCCGGTAGGACGGTCGCCTGTCAGTATTATCTTGTTTGACATATCGTTGTGTTTTTTAGTTCGTTGTTATGATCTTTGTCTTATCTTTTCGCCTGTTTTGAAATCTAATCCTAATAATTCATTGTCTCTTTCAGCCAAATCATACCGTAAAAGGCTGTATTGTTCTATTTAATCAGGTTCAGAAACTCATTCCTCGTTCGTGCCGAGGTGAGGAAAGCCCCTGAGAATGCGGAAGTTGTGGTCGTGGCGTTGGCCTTCTGCACCCCTCTGACCGACATACAGGTGTGCATCGCCTCGATGACCACCGCCACTCCCAACGGATGCAGCGCGTTGTCGAGGCAGTCCCTGATCTGGACCGTCAGCCTCTCCTGCACCTGAAGCCGCCGCGCGAAAGTCTCCACGACCCTTGCCACCTTGCTCAACCCCGTGATCTTCCCATTAGGAATATACGCCACGTGGCACTTTCCCAGGAACGGCATCATGTGGTGCTCGCAGGTGGAGTAAAGCTCTATGTCTTTCACCAGAACCATCTGGCGGTACTCTTCATCGAATATGGCGGACTGGATGATCTTCGCCCCGTCCTGTGAATATCCCTGCGTGAGGAACTGCAACGCCTTGGCGACCCTCTCCGGGGTCTTCACAAGCCCCTCTCTGTCAGGATTCTCGCCTAACAGCCGGAGGATTTCCTTGACGTGGACAGCGATCTCCGCGGTCGTCTTTTCCTCGTATATTTCCTTTTTCTCGTATGACATATTCCTAAGCTCTTCTTTTGGTACGGTTGTTGAAACAGCTTCCAAGCCTACAAAATTAGGCAAAAAATACTTATTGTTATGATTTTTTGCATATCTTTGGGGCAAATAGAGCCGCTTTTTGCGACATTTTGATTTATATTAATGATTATTAACAATTTAATTGTTCGAGAATATGTATTGGACACTTGAACTTGCCAGTAGCCTGGATGACGCTCCATGGCCAGCATCAAAGGAAGAACTTATCGACTATGCCAACCGTTCCGGCGCTCCCGAGGAGGTCATCGAGAACCTAACAGAACTTGAGGACGACGGCGAAGTCTACGAATCCATCGAAGACATCTGGCCGGATTACCCTACCAAGGACGATTTCTTTTTTAATGAGGAAGAATATTGATTTTCAATAAGTTACGCTTGATGGGCTGGCTTAAAGTCCAACTGCTCGATATTACTTTTTGTTAAAGAAGAAGTATATTCAGAGACTGAAGCGACGATTTCAGGCAATACTTTACAAGATTGATAGCCGCGGCGCCAAGAGCCCGCAAAGCGAGTTAGGTTATATCGCACCTGACTCGCTTTTTTTGTTGTTTCGGGGCGATGTGCGGCCAGAGTAATATTCGAGTATGAGACAAGAATATTCAGAGATTCTTCCCCTGTTGGAAGCAGGTGCGATCAATAAGATCGTGCCAGAAAGAGGGCACCCTCCATAAGGAAGTATGTGTTAGTGGTCACTGAGTTTGTCGAAGTGGCCATCTTAACAAGAAGAAAGTGTATGAGTCGATAACTTGTCCGTCAGAATCCCATTTGGCCGGACAAACGATCCAGGAATGCTAACCTGTCCGGTGGATCGGCATTTTGCCGGATGAAAATAAATCTTTAAAACACAATAAATTATGGGAAGATATGTAAGCTTCGGTATTGTGCGGACATATTGCTTTTTCAAGAAAAGCATCCGCGATTATGTTAATGATTGGTTCAACTTGCGTTTGAACCTTAAAGAGGATGATGTCAAGAACGCTTTGGTGGAGCAGATGTTTCCGGACATCTATGACTTCGCCGAAACGGACTATGGCTATGAGTTCACCCTGAAGAGTGATCTATCGGAGAATGACATAGTGGAACTGCTCTCGCATTTCTGGGATGTCGCCCATATTCCTGAATCCGAAAGGGAGGAAATATGTGAGACCATTTCGGGAATGTCCTTGAACGATGCGCTGGATTTGGCGGAAGAAAAGAAGTTCTACAAATATCAGGAATTCCACTTGTACGGTCGGTTCTATGGCGGAAGTCCATTCGTGTACCCACTGACGGTAAATGGCAAACAAATCTATATTGCTGCGGAGGTCTTCGGTGTTATGATAGGTCAATCAGATTCAAAAACAATCTCGGAGTCCGACATCAGGCCTTACGACTTTTTCACCGAACTGTTGCGCTATCGTTTGAGGCCTTGTAAGCTGGCGGATTCCGCGCTGGTATTTCTTTCCCAATAAGAAACACGCTATTATGTGACAAAAGGGCTTGTTGTGAGGAATTTGTCCGGCAGAAACCCTTTGGGGTGGACAAACGATCCGAGAATGTAAACTTCTCCGGAGGATTGACGTTCTGCCGGACAAGGTTTCTGAATAAAGTGATTCATCCGGGGAAACGCCATTATCTCGGACAAAATATTAATAAAGATGGTAAACAACATTATTGTTCCTGAATATAAGGAACTTTGGCCACTGTTGAGTCTTGACAGGGCTCTCAACGGCAATGTCGTGGACGATGCTTCTCTGGAGGTGATGCTCCGGATTGAAAATGAGATGCATCGGCTTAAGGTAATGGGTGATGACGCGAGACGCTCCTTGTGGTTGGAAATTCATCTGCTGGGAAGGCGGTACTATTGGGGTGAGGACAAACGTGACCGGAACGGGAATATCTGGTACTGGATATCCACGGGGAACTATCGTGGTTTCCATTATATGCTCTTGAGTGACAAGCGTCACAAATTCATCGATCTTCGAAGCCGGCCGTTTGTCGGTGATGAACGCGATTCGGAACATAGATATACCGATGTCCTCAATCCGTTGCTCCGTTTGGAGGAATATGTCAGGGCCATTGTGGACGCTGTGTGTGCGGACCCTGATGAATATAACGACTATGTTGAGGCGAACCTTCCATACTGGAAAAGGTACGGAACTATCAAACGTTCGGTCTTGAACGGAATATGTCCGCTGTATAGGCGTGTGGATGATCCTGAGGCTGAGATTGAACTCATTGAAAAGGTTCGCAAGAGTCCGCTGACAACTTTGAAGGAGATGACTTTGAATGTCTATATGCATTATTGGAGGCTTGCGTATGTGGCGTACCTGACGCATAACGATTTCGAGCCTGACTCTCCTGATGAGTATGAGGCGGAGAGCGACAGAGACGTGTTCAAATATTCCAGCAAAGGGTATAATCTTGATGGATATGACCTTGACTCTCAGGACGATTTCATTAAATGGGAAAAGGAGAACTCATCGTACCACTGCTTTGATGTCGCGTACGCCCGCATCCACTTGTGGTCGGTTTTGAACGATGATGGCTTGTGGCATTTCGAGATGAGTTACAATGTCGGCGGCTATTTCCGCGACATCTTGAATATTGTCAGGGCATTGTATGAGCAGGGGATAATCGTCGGAATCCGCCATTGGGCGGATGATGCACTTGCCCAGCTGAGGGAAGAAGACACCGTCAGAATATCTCCTTGCCCGAACAAATATCAGGAGGAAATCTATTTGCCGACAGTCGGTGATGGCGTGACGAGGAAGATGGTCAATGCCATAATCCGAGAGACTGTCTGGTGTAAGGAAGAGACTGTGTTTCCGGAATTCTCCGGTAGTTGTGGCGGTCTAAGTTGAGCGGGTGTCTTGGTTTGTCCGTTGAAACGCCGTTTGGCCGGACAAACGGCCCTCCGGCGATATTTCCTCCGTGGAATCGTGGTCTGGCCGGATAAAATGCAGAACTTAGGGCGTTTGTCCGTAGAGATGGACTTTACGTGGATAAGTTAGGAATAGCTGATCGCTTACGTGGAAGTTCGTGGCGCACGACATAAAGTGTATAATATACGAAACAAAATACGATAAAGATTATGGGTATATTCATAGAAAGAGAAAGGTGCTGCGAGGCGACATTTAGGGATGGCGGACCGTATTGGCACGCCTATACTTCGGGGAAGGACACTCCGTTGCTTTTTGCGTTAAGGGAAGATCTTGTGTTTGTGATGAATGTGATTGCTCAGGCGGCGGCACTTTTTCCGGAGATTCGGATTATCGCGTTCGAGGTGATGAATAACCATTTCCATTTTGTGGTTTCCGCTGAAAAGGAGGCTGTCCTGGCGTTTTGGGGCTTTGTGCGGAAGAGGCTGTCGAGGTTTTTCCCGCTGGTGAAAGACCTTCTGATAACCCTCAATCAAATCGATGATCTGGGTTCATTGCGCAACAACATCGTTTATACCAATCGGAACGGCTATGTGGCGGATCGCACCCATACTCCGTTCAGTTATCCTTGGGGGACCGGGCGGTATTATTTTCTGGACTGGCCTAAGGGTAAGACGTTGGCTCGGATATTCGTGGACGATAAGAGAAAAATGTTCAGATGCCGCACTCCTGTGCTTCCGGTGGAGTGGGAGGTCATAGGCGGTTATGTCGCTCCGTGGAATTATTGTGCCGTCAAGTTCGGTATGTCTATGTTCCGAGATGCGCATCATTATTTTATGATGGTAAGCAAGAACGTGGAGGCGTACGCAGAGTTGGCTGCCGGACTCGATGACGGTGAGTTTTTGACGGATGCGGAACTGTTCTCCCGTCTGAGTGTCCTGGTTCGGTCCGACTACGGAGGCACCTCCATTAAAGATTTGACCAAACCTCAAAGATTTGACCTCGCCCGGAAACTCCGCTACGAATACCGTTCCTCGAATGGTCAGATCCGCAGGGTTCTGGGGCTGCCTCAGTACGAGATAGATTCGCTTTTCCCTCTGTCGGCGGAAAAGTGAGAATCGCCTAAGGTGGCATCGGGAAAACTGATGGCGGAGATTTCGTCCGGTGGAAAGTTGTTTGACCGGATAAAGTTACTGAGAATGTAGACTTGTCCGGCTAAAGGCTGTTGGACCGGACAAAACTTCTGAATAAAGTGATTTATCCGTATAAACGCAATTATGCCGGACAACGTTACTGAGAAGTCGTTTTGATTTGTAGGAATGCACTTTGGGGGCGGGAACTTCAAATCCTTTCTGCCAAATGTTCGAATCTCCACAACACAGGAATTTCGTTGAGGTCCTGTCTTGTGGAGATTCGGATTGATGGAAAGATTTGTACATATGATGATCCCCAAATTGTCTCCTGTCAGATTGAGGTTCCTTTGAACACTATGGACTCTTTCTTTGGGACGAGTTTCCCGCTCAAGGTGATTCTGTTGGAACTGAATGTCGGCTCGATCACGGCAGTGGCTGTGCTGCTGCCTTTAGGAAGGGTTATCGTGACCACGGCCGAGATTGCCGCCCCTTGGATGTTCATTGAATATGTGATCGTTCCTTTCTTGTCAGTGCGCATCTTTATGTTTGACGCGCGTCCGTCAAGAGTGATTCCACCCACTCCATTAGGTCCACCGGCGTTGTATGGAGCGACTTGGACGACAGCCTCGTCATCATAGAGCGAGATGAAATTCGTGTTGCTTTGCACGAAAGCCATATTCCCGTACTTGAAAACAAGTTTGTCGGCTTCCAGCACGAAGTTCAAGGAGTCCAGAGCTTTAACCGCGTTCACGTATTCTACGGAGTCTCGTTCGGCTTCGATTCTTTTCTGGATTGCTTTCAGTGTCTTTGCGTCAGCCGTCGCCTTTGCCTTCAGGGTTGAGTCGGCGTTGATCCTCGCGTTCTCTATGGCGATTTTCTCCGATGTTGTGTAAATGCGCTTTTCCGTCTGTGCGAAGCCTGCCGTTGCCGTCAGCGACAGCAGGCACATTATGATTATAAACTTTTTCATAGTTGTATATAAATAAATTAACTAACCGGGAAGGAACATAATCAAAGTGTGTGCCATTCACGTATTGTCACAAAGCGGCATAAACATTAGTCTGAAAAACCTCCAGCAGCCGAATAATCTGTTTTGATTCGTTTGAAAATAGAGGTGAAAAATTTTCAAACAAACAAATCAAACAGTTTCTAACTTTTTCTCAACGCGCGGACGGATTGCAGGACTACGCTGAGGATGACTAGCGAGATGCCGATGTAGAAGGAAGCGTTCAGCTCACGGGCTTCACCGAAGGCGAGGAAGGCGATGAGGATGGTGTAGCAGGGCTCAAGGTTGTACGTGAGGTTGACCGTGAAGGCGGACAGCTTCCTTAACACTATGATCTGCAACATATAAAGGCCGACGGTGCAGAAGAGGGCGAGGCATAGCAGCCACCAGAGGTTGGATCCTGTCGGAAAGACCAGCACGGGTTGTGCGGAAGGATAGACCAGAAGGTACAGCGGAATCAGGACGGAGACTCCTATCAGGCCGCCCGCCATCTGGTAAAGCAGCATTGTCCTCGACTTCACGCCCTCGCTCGCCTTCTTGTTTGTTATTGAATATAAGGAACAAACGGCGGCGGAGACGATTCCAAGGGCGATGCCGAGGCGGTAGCGGGAATCGAATGAGAATATGCAGACCAGGCCGGCGATGGTGATGAGCGCGAGAAGCATCTCGGAGATGGAGAACCGCTTGTGGAATATCAGGGGCTCGAAGATTGAGGTGAAGAATCCCACACTGGCGAAGCACACGACTCCGATGGAGATGTTGCTCGCCTTGATGGAGGCGTAGAACAGAACCCAGTGGAGGCCCAGAAGCGTGCCGCAGCCGGCGATCTGAAGGAACTTCCTCCAACTGACTTTCGGAAATCCTGTGAATATGATGAGTATGGCCGTCGTGAAGAACACCCTGTACCAGACCAGCGTGGCCTCGTTGAGCGTGATGAGTTTGCCGAACAATCCTGTGAATCCGGCCAGCAGGACGCTGACGTGCAGCTGGATGAAGGCCGTCTTGAGATTCGATTCTCCCATATTCAATATTTAGAAGCTGTTTTGATTTGCTTGAAATGTTCTTAGAGTGAAAGCAACTTCTGAATCCGCTTGCGAAGTTACTCATTTTCCGGGAATATTCAGAAGCCTGTAGCCTGTTTGAGTGCCCCTGGCAGAAGCGTAGGAAGGCATATTCCTCTATTTTGGCGAAAAATTTGCGGGACATCGCCTCCGTGTAATGATTTTGAGAGAGAATGAGAAGGTTCATCACTTTGGCCGCGGTGTGGGCGATGGTCTTAATGGCGTTCGGGCAGACTGCGGCCGCTCAGTTGATTTCGCATAAGGGAGTCGTGCGGGACGGCTATGACTTCTGGGTGCATATTCCTGAAAACCGGGCGGTTGGGGACAGCGCGAGGATCCCGGCGGTCATATTCCTGCACGGAGCGAGTGTTTGCGGCAATGATTTGAACAGGGTGCGAAGGTACGGCTGCATCGATGCTGTCGCAAGGGGAGTGGACATCAACGCGGTGATCATCGCGCCGTTGGATAAGGGCGGGGCGTGGAATCCACGGAGGATTATGAATGTCTTGAGCTGGTCAGAGGAGCATTACCCTATCGACACGAACCGGGTCTATGTCGTCGGAATGAGTCTCGGAGGCTACGGCACCATTGATTTCGCCGGGACCTATCCTGACAAGGTCGCCGCGGCTATGGCTATGTGTGGCGGAGGGGATCTGAAGGATTATTCCGGACTGCGGAATGTTCCGCTTTGGATTATCCACGGTACGGGGGACAGGGCTGTCTCGTGGAAGGCTTCGCAAAGGGTTGTCGATGAGATGAAGAGATCGGGTGAGGCATCCCGTGTGCAGGTGACTTATCTTAAGGGAGCGGATCACGGCCGGCCGGCGCGCTGCTTCTACATTCAAAAGACCTACGACTGGCTTTTCAGGTATTCCCTCACCGATAGCCTGCGCACGCTGAATCCGGACACATTGTCGCCCGATGAGCTTGACAGGGCGTACCGGAATCTTTCACCACGACCTCTGAAGGTCATTGAATATTCCGGCAAGTGATCTAAGCCTTCGCTTTGTCCTTGCCGATGATGATGATTGTCACGGCGGTCAGAATCAGTATGATACCTACGACTAAATTGACCGTCAGGGCTTCCTTGAAGACGGTGAGGCCGATCACCACTGCTGTCAGAGGCTCAAGGGCGCCCATAATGGCGGTCGGGGTGGAGCCGATGATGCGCACGGCGATTCCCATCGAGACGAGCGAGAAGACTGTCGGGACAATGGCGAGCATCAATGAATATCCCCATTCGCGAACCGTCACAAGCGGCATAAGATGCCTCTCGGGGGATGTGAACGAGAACAGTACCATAGACACGGCGCAGACGATCAGCACGTAGAAGCTAAGTTTCATAGCTGACATATCAAGTCTGTGGATCGAGACCCTGTGCGGCATCGGGATGAATCTGGCCAGCCTGTTGTGGCTGGTGCCCAGTTCTGATTCCGGAGCGGATGCACGGTTGGCCACGATGATGTAGAGGGCGTAGCTCAATGCGGAGACCATCACGAGGAGTACTCCTACGGTGCTGAGGACGGTTTCCCCGTCACCTTTATATAATAAGAGGACTCCCACCAGAGAAAGCGCTATGGCCGCGGCCGTGGCCTTGGTGATTTTCTCGCCGTAAAGCATAGCCATCAGGACGGCCGTCATCACTGGATAGACGAAAAGCAGTGAGCAGGCGACTCCGCTGTCCATATAAAGAAAACTACAGTACAGTGTCAAGGATGAGATCACGAACATCAGTCCCAGGGCGGTCAGGGTCGAGAGCTCGCCTTTGGTGATCCGGAATGTCTCGCATCCTGTCATTTCGGCAGCTGCGGATCCCTTCCTGTGCAGCAGGATCTTTCCGCCCATAATGATTCCGATGATCAGCGCCGCCAGGCCATACCTGTAAAACAGCACTGATTCCACGTTAAGCCCTTCCTCGTAAAGATACTTGGCGCCTAATGGGTTCACACCATAACTGACTGCGGCTAATATTCCGAAAAAGAAACCCTTAGCCTTGCTTTCCCTTGCCTTGACCATATTCCTGTTTCAAAATAAGGCTGCAAAGATAGTGTTTTTCCTTAGAAACCTGTCGGTGCGGGCTTTTTTCTGTGGATTATTTTGCGTAAGTTTGCCTTGCTGGCCTTGGTGCTGACTAAGATTCTGCTGATTTAAGGCTTGAATATTAATGAATAACCAATATCTCGGAATAATGAAAAGGGGGAATATCTTTTTGTCGGTGCTCGCCATCATAGCGTTGGCTGGATGTGACAGTAAGGGATGGAAACAGACTACGGATGGAGTAACGGTCAAAGTTTCAGAAAGAAACGCTGACGGCCCGGCGCTTGTGCGGCTTCAGGTGAAGGGAGGCAACCTCATCAGGGTCACGGCTACGCCGGAGTCAAGGTTCGCTGACAGGAAAAGCCTGATCATAGTCCCTCAGGAGGCCAGACCGGAGTTCACGGTAAGTTCGACAGACAGTACGGTGTCTGTCGTCACATCCTCGGTGACCGCTTCGGTAAGATTAAGGGACGGAGCCGTAAGCTTTTCCGACAGGAACGGAACCAAACTCCTTGACGGCAACACAATGAGTTTCACACCGATAACCGTTGAGGGACGTTCTGAATATTCCACCGCCTTCACTTTCGATTCCCCGGAGGATGAGGCTTTCTATGGCCTCGGCCAGCAGCAGTCGATGGAATTCAACCACAAGGGTGGTAACGAGGAACTTTTCCAGTATAACACCAAGGTATCGATTCCGTTCGTGGTCAGCAACAGAGGCTATGGCGTGCTTGTCGATAACTACTCCTTGAGCCGCTGGGGTAACCCGAAGCCTTATCTTCAACTGAACAAGGCGTTCAAACTTTACGGCAAGGATGGCCGTGAAGGGGGCTTGACCGGGACCTACACCCCGGCCACCGGAGATCCTGTCGTAAGGCAGGAGGATTCCCTTTACTATGAGAATGAATGGGTTATCGCCAACCTCCCGAAGATGCCGCTCAAAGGCGCTAATGTGTCATACGAAGGCTTCATCGAGGCTCCGCAGGACGCTGAGTATCATTTCATCCTTTACTATGCTGGATTCCAGAGTGTCTCCATTGGTGGCAAGGAAGTGGTCTCCGAGCGCTGGAGACCGGCCTGGAATCCTAATTCCTACAAGTTCACAGTCAGTCTGAGGAAAGGCGAGAAGACTCCGATAAACGTTCGGTGGAGGCCGGACGGTGATGTCTCCTACATCGGTCTCAGGGTGGCCGAGCCAAGGACGGAGGCCGAGCAGAGCCGATTCTCGTTCTGGTCGGAGATGAGTCCGGAGTTGGACTACTATTATATCGCCGGGAACGATATGGACGAGGTGATATCCGGCTACCGCACCCTTACCGGCAAGGCGCAGGTGATGCCGAAATGGGCTCTTGGCTTCTGGCAGAGCCGTGAGCGGTACAGCACCCAGGAGGATCTGGTCGGCACGTTGGCCGAGCTCAGGCGCAGGAGTATTCCAGTGGACAACATCGTCCAGGATTGGCAGTACTGGAAGGATGACCAGTGGGGAAGCCACGAGTTTGACGAGACACGATACCCTAATCCGGAGAAGATGCTGGATGACGTTCACGCTATGCACGGACGTTTTATGATCAGCGTCTGGCCGAAGTTCTATGTCAACACCGATCATTATAAGGAACTCAAGGAGGCCGGCTATGTCTATACCCTTGCGGAAAAGGACAGTCTCAAGGATTGGCTCGGCTATGTTGAGTCGTTCTATGACGCCTATTCGGAAGGTGGCCGGAAGATGTTTTGGAAGCAGATGGACGAAAGCCTTTACTCGAAGTTCGGCCGCAAGATTGATTCCTGGTGGATGGATGCCAGCGAACCGAACCTGCGTGACTGTCTGCCGATGGACTACCAGAAGGCATTGACGACTCCGACGGCTCTCGGACCTTCGACCGAATATCTCAACGCTTACGCCCTTGTCAACGCGGACGCCATCTACAACGGCCAGCGCGGAATAGATCCGGACAAGAGGGTATTCCTGCTCACGAGAAGCGGCTTCGCGGGTCTGCAAAGATATTCGACCTCCACCTGGAGCGGCGACATCGGTACCTGCTGGAATGATATGCGCGCCCAGATGGCCGCCGGGCTGAACTTCTCGATGAGCGGTGTGCCGTTCTGGGGAATGGACATCGGCGGATTCAGTGTGATGGACAAGTTTATGGCCGCTGTCTCTACCTTTGACAACACCGGCAAGGTCACCCCGGATCTCGACGAATGGCGTGAGCTTCAGACCCGTTGGCACCAGTTCGGTACGTTCGTACCACTCTTCCGCACGCACGGGCAATGGCCACGGAGGGAGATCTGGAACATAGCCCCGGAGGGGACTCCGACATATTCAAGCATCCTTTATTATATGAGGCTGCGCTACCGCCTGATGCCGTACCTCTATTCATTGACCGGCGCGGTGCATTTCGAAGACTACACTATGCTCCGTGGGCTGCCGATGGACTTCGCGTCAGACCGCAATGTGGCGGACATCAGCGACCAGTGGATGTTCGGCCCGGCTCTGATGCCTTGCCCTGTCTCTGAATATAAAGTCCGCTCCCGCAGCATCTATTTCCCTCAGTGCGAGGGTTGGTACGACTTCTACAACGGCGAATTCATCAACGGAGGACAGACTCTCATTGTCGATGCGCCTTATGAATATATTCCTTTGTACGTCCGCGCGGGTTCAATCATTCCGTTCGGTCCGGAGATCCAATGGTCAGACGAGAAGCCGGCCGATGTGATTGACCTTTATGTCTATGCCGGGAAGAACGGCTCGTTCACCCTCTATGAGGACGAGAATGTCAACTACAATTATGAGAAGGGGGCGTACTCAACGATAACCTTCACCTACGATGACTCGGCGAGGACTCTCACCCTCGGCGATCGCAAGGGGGAATTTCCTGGAATGCTGACTGAACGGAAATTCAACATCGTGCTTGTCACTCCTGAAAACGGTTTCGCCTATCCTAAGGCTTCCAAAGGGGTGGTAACCGTCTATAACGGGGCCGCCGTCACGGTCAACCTTTAACCGGCGTCGCCGTTTGCCGATGTCCCGACTGTGGATTTATTTCGGCACATCGGAATGTTTTTGCTATATTTGCGGGCTTTTACACAGATAGTCTTAACTTGCTGCTGGATGAACCGTACATATTCCTGTCATTTGTTTCAGGAGTGGCCGTCACGACACTTGGGATAGTGCTGTGCCTTGTGCGCATTGAATCCAACGAGGACAGCCGGAAGATCCGGATGGCGAGGTTGATTCTGGCCGCAAGCTATTTTATCCTGTCTGTCCCGGATTGGCTGAATATGTCCGGAGCGAATGACGCGGGGGACAAGACGGCTGCCACGATAGTCTCGGCCTCCATCCAGTCTCTTCTTTTCACGTTCACGCTCATCGCGATGATCCAGCCGCTTTTCATCACGAAAAAGAGGCTTCTGGCCAATGTCGCGGCCGTCTCGATAGGCACGGCCGGGTACCTTGTGGCGGATTCCCTGACCGGTGGATCCCCGTACATCACGTGCATAGTGGTCGCCGTGGTGATCCTCCAGCTGGCGTATTACACATTGATGTTCAAGCTGTGCTACAAGCGTTACATCGAGCAGGTCACCGATTATTATGACGATGACCGCAAACAGCATCTGCTCTGGGCCCGGAACAGTTTCTATGCGGCATTGACGGTCGGAATCACCGCTATGCTGTCGTTGATCGTGCCGGCTCAGGCGTACAATGTCTTTATGTGCTGCTACATAGCGTTCTATGTCTGGTTCGCCAGCCGTTTCATCAACTATGTCACGAAACTGAACTACTATCTTCCCGCTGTCTCTGTCCCGTCAGTTGAGGTTGAGAATGAAAGTCCGCTGGATGTCATCACTCGGGATTCTGATTTCCCGGAAGATATCGCCGAATACAACAATGAGCATAAGGAAAGGCTTGCCAAGGTCCTTGATGAATATGTCGCCTCGAAGGATTATCTTGATCCTGAGCACGACCGGAACTGGCTCATCGCCCAGAGCGGAACGGACCTTCGCTTTTTCCGCTGGTATTTCCAGAACATTATGCTGACGGATTTCCGTGTCTGGAGGGCGAATCTTAGGATTGAGGAGGCGAAACGCCTGATAGAGACGACCCCTGGGGTGTCGATGAACGTGCTCGCCACCAAACTTGGTTTCGGAACTTCCCAGAATTTCTACCATCATTTCAAAAAGGTTGTGGGAATGACCCCTACCGAGTATCAGGAAAAGACGCGATAACCCGCTATTTTTTGCTAAATTTGCGCCCGGAATCCTTGGCCGTTGCCTAAGGAATATAACAGGAATGTCATTATGAATATCTTGAAAGTGGGAATGGTGCAGCAGAGCTGCACGACAGACATAAAGGCGAACATCGCCAAATTGACTGAGAACATCTGTGAATGCGCCGCCAAGGGTGCCAAACTTGTTGTGCTCCAGGAACTTCACAATTCGGTGTACTTCTGCCAGACCGAGGACGCGTCGCTCTGCGACCTGGCGGAGACAATCCCTGGACCTTCCACTGAATATTTCGGTGACCTTGCCAAGAGGCTCGGGATCGTGCTTGTCCTCTCGCTTTTCGAGAAGCGGGCTCCGGGACTTTACCACAATACGGCTGTCGTGATCGAGAAGGACGGCGGCATCGCAGGCAAGTACCGCAAGATGCATATTCCTGACGATCCCTGCTTCTACGAGAAGTTCTATTTCACGCCGGGGGATCTGGGCTTCAGGCCTATCCAGACTTCGGTGGGGAGCCTCGGCGTGCTGGTCTGCTGGGACCAGTGGTACCCTGAGGCAGCAAGGCTCATGGCTCTGAACGGAGCGCAGCTGCTGATCTATCCTACCGCCATCGGTGGAGTCGGCACGGATTCCAAGGAGGAGCAGCAGACCCAGAGGCAGGCCTGGCAGCTTGTCCAGAGGGGCCATTCGGTGGCCAACGGACTTCCTGTCGTCACCGTGAACCGTGTCGGCCACGAGGATGATCCTTCCGGGAACACCATCGGATTGGATTTCTGGGGATATTCATTCGCCACTGGGCCGCAGGGGGAGATCCTCGCGCAGTTCGGCACTGATGAGGAAGGTGTGAAGGTGGTTGACATCGACATCGACCGCACTGAATATGTCCGCAGAGGGTGGCCGTTCCTCCGTGACCGCCGGATCGACGCTTACGATCCGATACTTTCCCGTTACGGGAAGTAGGTGATTATCCCTAAATGTAATTAAAAATCCGGCACCGCTATTTATCCCTGATACCAACAAATGGGGATGCAGAATGATTGCATCCGAATAAATATTTGCATAACTTTGCATCGAAACGAAGTTTAACAAATATTTATTCACTTATTCAATGTTTATGGGATCAGAAAAGACAATGAAGGCGGTTGGCCTTAGGTTTCTGATTCTTTCCTTGTGCGCCTTGCTGTCGGTTATCGGCTTCGAGGACATCGCTTCCGCCCAGACCAATCAGGGCAAGAATGCGTCGTCCGGGGCTCCGAGCAACCCAAGGATCACGATCAAGGGACGAATCACGGATGACCACGACGAGCCTCTCCCCGGAGCCAATGTGCTCGTGAAAGGGACATCCATCGGAACCTCCGCGGATGTGGACGGAAACTATTCTTTGACATTTCAGCGTAGTCCTGGCAAACAGGATGTCCTGATATATTCATTCATCGGAACAGAGTCGAAGGAGTACAATGTCAGCACCTCGACAAGGCTGAATGTGCAGCTGAAGACCTCCAGCCTTGACGCAGTGGTGGTCAACGGCTTCTACACGCAGACGAAGGAGACCTTCACGGGATCGGCCACCACGATCAGCGGCGACCAATTGGTCGCGGTGTCGTCGACCAACCTGATGCAGAGCCTCGCGTCTCTGACTCCGGGTATGGTGCTGGTTGAGAACAACGTTGCGGGATCCAACCCGAACGCCGTTCCTTCGATCCTCATCCGTGGTGCCAACACGCTCATAACCAACGAGAGCGAGGAGGGTGTCAACAACCCTCTCATCGTGCTGGACGGAGTCGAGATCAGCATTCAGGAACTCTACGATCTGGATATGTTCGACATCGAGCGAATTGATGTGCTCAAGGATGCCTCCGCGACTATCCTTTACGGAGAGAAAGGCGCCAACGGTGTCATTGTCGTAGAAAGGAAGCGCTCCGAGGAGGGAAAACTTAGGTTGAGCTACAATTTCGTGCCGCGTTTCAGCGTGCCGGACCTCAGCTCGTTCAACCTTTGCAGCCCTGCCGAGAAGCTTGAGGTCGAGAGACTTGCCGGAAAATATGACGCGGCGGACGGCTCGATGGACGAGGCCTACGACTACAAGCTCCAGCTTGTGCGCAAGGGCGTGAATCCGGACTGGCTCCACGCTCCGCTCCGTGTGCCGTTCAGTCACACACACTCCCTTGCCTTGAGTTCAAGGGGAGAGAAACTGGAGTATCGCGCGAACGCCAATTTCGGTGACACCTACGGAGTCATGAAGGGTGACAACAGAAGGAACCTCGGCGTGAACTTCAGCCTGAACTACCATCTGCGCAACAAGCTGACCTTGTCCTACAAGAACAGCTTCTCGCTGAACCGCAGCATCGATTCCCCTTACGGAAGCTATGCTCAGTACTCAAGGATGAACCCTTACCTTCCGATGAAGGACGAGGATGGGGAATATTACAAGTACTACACTTTCAATCCGTTCAGCACATCCGGGACGAAGGTCTCCAACCCGCTTTACGAGGCCACGCTCTCAAGTTTCAGCAAGTCGCAGACCCAGTCCTGGACGAACTCCCTGTCAGGAAGATGGAACATCACCAAGGAACTCTATGTGACCGGTCAGGCCAATCTTGGACTTTCCTGGAGCAAGGCCGACACCTACGAGTCTCCGGATATGGCGAAATACGAGAACAGCAAGCTGGCTGACAAGGGACGCTACAGCCTCGCGACCGGCAACGGCCTCTCCACCGACGGCAAGATCGTCATCAACTATGGTAAGTCTTTGGACACCAAGGGCTCGATGTTCCGCATAAGCGCCGGCAGCAATATTCAGTACAGCAGGAAGCAGAACGCCTCGTTCATCGCCACAGGCTTCATCAAGGACGAGCTGTCCGACCTGTCGTTCGCCCTCAGCTATCCGACCGGCCACCCTTCCGGCTCGGACAAGGTCTCCACGGGAGTCGGTGTGTTTGCCAACGCCAACTTCAGCCTTTGGAACAGATACTTCGTGGACGGATCCTACAGGGCCTCAGGCTCTTCCAAGTTCGGCTCACGCAACAGTTTCGCCCCGTTCTGGGCGTTCGGAGCCGGCTGGCACCTTCACAACGAGAAGTTCATCAAGGACAATCTTCCTTGGCTCAACACCTTTACATTCAGGTACTCTATGGGTTACACCGGCAGCGTCTCGTTTGACTACTACCAGGCCCGTACAGTCTATCAGTACGATTCCAAGTACCAGTATGTCTCTGGAATCGGCGCGCTGCCTAAGCAGATGGGCAATCCTGACCTCAAATGGCAGAGGACCTTCAACAACAACTTCGGAATCACGGCGGCCTTCCTGGACAACAGGTTCAACCTGTCGTTCGACTTCTACTCGAACACGACATACGATATGCTGATGCCTGTGACCCTTCCGCCTTCTGTCGGAACAAGTTCGATGAACGTGAACTTCGGCCAGATGAACAACAAGGGTCTCGACCTCTCTGTCTCCGGTCAGATCATCAGGACAAAGGATTTGTTCTGGAGTATGACCCTCACCGGCGGTCACGTGATGGACAAGATCCAGAAGATTTCCGATGACATCAAGGATGACATCACCAACCCTTACGACAGCTCCAAGCCGAAGATTCTCCTGCAGGAGGGCGGCTCGCAGTACGACATATTCGCTATGCGCTCGGCAGGAATCGACCCGGCGACCGGAAAGGAGATATTCATAAAGAAGAATGGTGAATACACCTACGACTACGATGAGAAAGAGAGGGTCGCAGTCGGCAACACCAACCCTATCCTGCAAGGCTCGTGGATGAACACCGTCAGGTACAAGGGCTTCTCCGTCAGCATCGCCACGTCCTACACCTTCGGAGCCGACTACTACAATTCGACGCTCCAGAACAAGGTGGAGAACATCAACGCTGAATATAACGTTGACCGCCGGGTGTTCACCGACCGTTGGAAGCAACCAGGTGACCACACCCGTTTCCTCGGAATCGGCACGTCCACAAGCACTTCGATGTACTCGGAAAGGTTTGTCGAGAAGCGTAACGAGCTGTACATCTCCAGCATTCAGGTTATGTACGACTTCGCGCCTAAGGCGATCACGAGGCTCGGCCTCCGCAAACTGGCCGTCGGCTTCGGACTTTCAGACATCGCCCACATCTCGACCGTCAAGTTCGAGAGGGGAACCAGCTACCCGTACTGCCGCGGAATCAACCTGATTTTCCGCCCGACATTCTAAACAAGGAGGAAAGACAATGAAAAGCAAGATAATATTCACGACAATAATCGCCGCCGCGCTTGCGACCGGATGTGACAAGTTTCTCGATGTCCATCCTAAGGGCGAGAAAATCAATATGTTCGAGACGGCCGAGGAATATGAGGACGCTCTCTATGGAGTTTACAGCGAGCTGACGGGAAGCAACCTTTACGGTCAGCATCTGATCATTCTCCCGGAGGTTATGAGCCAGAACTTCACCACCTCGGACTACAAGTACGCCGAACTGGCCGAGGGAGAGATGACCTCCAGCGGCTCGACTTCCACGAAGAAGGAGATCTGGAAGGATGCCTATGAGGCCATCAACCACATCAACAACATCGTTGAGCACGCCGAGGACGACATCGACACCTACAAGCATTCCCGCCTCTATCTCGGTGAGGCGTTGGCTTTGAGGGCTTTCGTGCACTACGAGGTTCTCAAGTTGTTCGGTCCTCCGTACTGGGCTTCCGACAGCGAGAAGAAGACCACCATCCCTTACGTGACGAAATATTCATTCGACATCTCGCCGCTCCTTTCCTACGATGAGGTGTGCCGGAATATTCTTGAAGACCTGAAGAGGGCTGAGGAATATCTCGATGAGGATGAGACCCTTGTCCCTGCCGAGAGAAGCAACACGGCATTGGCTTTCACGGATGCGAGGATAGCGCACATCAACCTTTACGCCGCTCAGGCCTTGATGGCGAGGGTGTATTGGAGTATGAACGATATGGACAACGCCGAGGCTTACGCCCAGAAGGTGATCTCCAGCGGCAAGTTCTCTTTCCGTCCGACCAGCGCGTTCGTGCAGCCGGACAACGGGACCTTTGACCTGAACGAGACGATCTTCGGACTCTACATCAACGATGAGAGCGCGATGATGAAGAAGCTGAACATCAACGGTACAGGAGCTTCTTCCGCCCTTGTCCTGGCGCCTGGCTACGCCTCTATCTACGAGAAGGACAGCGGAGCGTCGACCGACAACAGGCTTTCGGCCTGGTTCGATGTCTCATATTCATTGTGCCGCAAGCTTGTGAACAACTGCTTCATCTCGGAGGACAACTCCTACAGCGGGAAGTCGATCCTTGGCTATGATATTCTTAGACTTCCTGAGATGTACTACATTGTCGCCGAAGCCAACATCGACAAGGATCCGGCGAAGGCGGTGAAGTATTTCGACGAGGTTCTGAAGTCAAGGGGCCGCGAGACGTTCGAGGAGAGCGGCACCGCGCTGACCCGTGACCTGCTCTTCGAGGAACGCCACAGGGAGTTCTACTGCGAGGGGCTTACCTGGATGGATATGAAGAAGGAGAAGAAGGACATCACGACCGTGTCCGGCAAGACCCTCCACGGCGACCTTGCGTCCACCTACACGCTGACTGTTCCGGACGAGGAACTGGAGTCGAGGAAAAATATTAATAACTAAATGAATATGAAGAATATAATATATCCGGTCATCGCGTTTCTGCTTTTCCTCACTTCCTGCAACGGAACGTGGATAATGTACGACACCGACCAGAATGACCACATCTATTTTCAGGACCGGCAGCAGGTTCTGATCAAGTCTTTCGCCCTTCTGGCAGACGATGAGATTGACGTTGAGGCTCCTGTCTGTATTATGGGAACCGTCTCGGACCAGGACAGGCCTTTCAAGCTGGAGAGCGTCCCGAGTGAGGAGGGCGACACGATAGTCTTCGGCGGCATCACCTATCCGGTGATCTCCGCCAGGGAAGGCGTTGATTTCGAGGTGGGGGACTGTGTGCTTCCCGCCGGAGCGACTTCCACAAAAGTCTCCGTGAGACTTAAACGTCAGCCGGAGATGAAGGAGGGGGCCTATGTGCGTGTCCACCTGAGACTTGTCCCGTTCGAGAATTTCGAGCCTCTTCCAGCTGACAGCTCAAGCTCGCAAAGCATCAAGACACCTGATTTCCAGGTCTATGTCAACGACGGTGACCCGGCCTGCCCGTCCTGGTGGAAACCGACCGCCAAGGCCGATCCGGGCTGGGACTATGACCTCGGCAACTTCTATCCGGCGAAGTTCAGGATGCTCCTCGACCTCTTCCACAAGACCGCCGAGACCAACCCTGTCTTCTATGAATATTGTGTCGCACACTACGGTGAGAACCTCGACGCGGAGCCGAGCTCAGACAACAACAATATGCTGAAATTCTGGCGTCAGACCTATATGTCAGCCTGGGCGGGCTCGGTGTTCTGCCCTCTATACGAATATTACGAGAAGTACTATGCCGAGCATCCTGACGACCCTAACTTCGAGGTTATGGGCAGCGACAAGGTCAACATCAACAACCGCATCGGCTGGGGTGACCCGCGCAGCGGCAGATATGGTTTCCTCAATTAATCGGAGAATAAAGAAATGAAAAGAATATTCCAATTTTTGTCAGCGGCGGCTCTGCTCTCCGTGGCCGTGTCCTCCTGCTGGAAGATCGACGAGGGAGACACAGTTGACCTTGCGCCGATCGAGTTCAAGGTCGCTTCGGACACGATCAACGCCGACCTTGGCGTGGAACTGAAATACGAGGGACTCACCGTCAAGAGTGACCGTGAGGTCTCCTACGAATGGTCCTACGGACAGCCGGCCGACGGCAAGACGGTCGCCGACCACATCTTCAAGACGGGGACGATCGAGAACGTCTCGACCTCGCCTACAATCGACTATACTTTCACCAAACTGGGTACATTCATCCTTCGGCTCAGGGCCGACAACGGGGAAAGCATCCAGTACAAGTACTTCACACTGAACGTGAACTCGGGGTATGACGAAGGTGTCACCATCCTGAGCAACGGGGAATCCGGAGACGGTCACCTGACCTTCATCAAGACGCTCACTTCCGAGGAGGCCACCGCCGGAAAGCAGGAGGTTTTCCCTGACGTGTTCTCGTCCATCAATCCCGGACAGACACTACGGAACGGAAAAGAGTTGTTTATGTCCAACGCCACGGTCAAGAAAGTGGACTACTCCGGCCTTCTGATAGCCACCGATGACGAGAACGGTACGATGTGGCATATGGAGGCCAAGACATTCCAGCTGTTCAAGAAATCAAGTATGCTTTCGGCCGGCTCACGGTTCAAGGCGTTCGGCGGCGAGCTGGCCTCATCGTCCGGATTCGCGGCGTTCATCCTCGGTGAGAACTCGCACATCTACCGCTACGATATGATGATGGGTGACTACACCGATATGATCGACATCAAGCCGATGACGGGCATATTCGGAGGAGTCTCTCGCAAGACCGCCAACGATGCCACGATCCGCTCGCCGTATTTCCGCAACTCTGACAGCCTCGCCGTCAGAAGAACCGCCTCCGCCGGAACCGTCTATTACACTCTCAGCGGCTATGAGGTTGTGAATATGGCCACTCTGCGGACCGCGAAGACCAACTCTCTCTATGTCCTCTTCAGAAGCAAGACGAATCCTGATGAATATGTCATCAAGAACACCGATGGCATCGGAGGTTCAGGGGCCTTGAAGACTTGGGGAAGCACCGTCACGTTCACGACCGGTGATTTGAAGATGGACAGTGACTGCAAGTTTGTCGGCACGAAGAACTCGGCTGATGTGTACTATGTCTATGACAATGCTGTTTACCGTTGGTCTCTGATCAGCGCTCCGGTCTCCAAGCCGGCGATAACCCTTCCTGTCGGTGAACAGATCCGGGACATCGCCACCAACTTCCTTGGCAAGGACAAGGGGGACAACGGAGAGGATCTGCTCTACATCGCTACCTACAATCCGTCCAGATCGGGAGAGAAGAAAGGCAGCCTGTACGTTTACAGATTCTCGGACGACACCCTCGTGAAGTCCTACGAGGGCATATTCTGGGATCCCGCTTCGGTAATGTATAAATATCGGGTGAACTAAACTGATAATCAATAACAATAAAGAAATATCTATGACAAAAAGGAGTATTATCCTGACTTTGATCGCCGCCGCGCTGTTGGTCCCGTCCACAGACGTGGCAGCGTCCGTGTTTAAGAAAAAGAAGAAGAAAAAGGCTCAGACAGAGGCAGTCGCGGCTCCAAAACCGGCTCCGAAGAAGAAACAGACCCCTTACGAGAAACTGATGAAGGAGGTCGCTGATTCGGCCTGCGGAAAGACTTTCAATCTCTATCGCACGTCCAAGGACAAGATCTATATGCGCTTTCCAAGGAATATGATGGGACGCAGGATGCTTGTGGGCAGCACGATCACCGCCACGAGCAATCCGGCCTATCTGAACGTCGGGTATAAGTACGTGAAGCCGACATATTTCCAGATTGACCTCAAGGACAGCCTTGTGGTGCTGACTGTTCCGGGCACGAACGCCACGAGTTCCGATCCCGGGATGCAGGCCGCCATCGAGCGCAACTATATTCCTAAGGTCTTGAGAAGGATCGCCGTGCAGGCAACGAGCAAGGACAGCTCGGAGGTTATCTTCGAGGTGACTCCGCTTATCAATTCGGTTGCGCCTAAGGGAAAGGACTTCTCCCTCACTAAGGCGGCTGACGAGAAATCCACCTGGTTCAGCGATCTCAAGGCATTCAGTGACAACGCTTCCGTGAAGGTGCATTCCAATGTGGACTTCACGAAGACCTTCCTGATGCTGAAAGGCAAAGTGGGATCCGGCTCGATGGCCTACACGGTTTCGTTTATGCTGCTTCCGGAGAACCCGATGCCGGCCCGTGTGCAGGATTCGAGGATCGGAGTGTTCCCTGTCGGCCCGGGAGAGGGAAGTGTCAAGTACAATCTCACCTCCGCCGAGGATGGCTTCAAGGGCTATGTGCTGGCCTCCCGCTGGAGACTTGAGCTCTCCGACACGACCGCTTGGCGCAAAGGCCAGAAGGTAACGGTCAAGAATCCGATTGTCTGGTACGTGGACAACTCTTTCCCGGAGGCTTGGAAGGCTCCGATCAAGGTGGGCGTCCTCGCCTGGAACGACGCTTTCGAGGCCATCGGACTGAAGGACGTGATGCAGGTTCGTGACTTCCCGACCGCCGAGGAGGATCCTCAGTTCGATCCGGACAACCTGAAATATTCCTGCATAAGGTATGTCCCTGACGCGACGATGAACGCTATGGGACCGTCTTGGGTGGATCCGGTGACCGGTGAGATTCTGAACGCTTCCGTGCTTGTGTATAACGATGTCATCAAGCTCATCAACAACTGGCGCTTCGTGCAGACGGCGCAGGTGGACGAGAAGGTCCGTGCCGTGAAGATGCCGCAGGACATCATCGATGAGTCACTTGTCTATGTGATCTCTCACGAAATAGGTCACACTCTGGGACTTATGCACAATATGGGAGCATCTTCGGCCTATCCGACCGACTCTTTGAGGAACGCCGCTTTCACCGCGAAGTATGGCACGACTCCGTCGATTATGGACTATGCCCGCTTCAACTATGTGGCGCAGCCTGGGGACAAAGGCGTCAAGCTTGTGCCGCCATCTTTGGGCGTTTATGATGAATATGCCATCAAGTGGCTGTACACCCCTGTGGTCGGAGCGAAGGACATCTGGGAGGAATATTCCGTCGCGGAGAAGATCATCGACGAGAAGGCCGGCGATCCGCTGTACCGTTACGGGGCGCAGCAGGTTTCCGGGAACGCCGGCTATGGTGTCTATGATCCGAGCGTGAGGACTGAGGATCTCGGGGATGATCCGATCAAGTCCAGCGACTACGGTATCAAGAACCTCAAGTACATCCTTCCTAAGATGAACGGGTGGGTCGGTGCCGAGGACAGCGATTTCACTCACAGGAATGATCTCTACCTTCAGCTGACGAACCAGTACTACCGTTACATCAACAATGTGATGGCGCAGGTCGGAGGAATATACCTGAACAACGTCAAGGAGGGCTCGACGGTCAAGCCATCTGTGCCGGTTTCCAGAAAGGTTCAGAAGGCTTCCTTGAAATGGGTGGTAGGACAGCTCCGCGCTTCCTCGTGGATCAACGACGCTGACGTTACCTCAAACCTGCCGTTGTCGGCTCCGCAGTCCAACAAGATCTGCGCACAGGTGGCGAAGGCTCTGGCCTCGACTGTTCCGGCGAATGTTATGTTGGCCTCTGTGGTTCCTGGCGCGGGCAAGCCTTATACCGTCAAGGAATATTACGATGACCTTTACAATGAGTTGTTCGCCTCTTCGATCGCCGGCCGCAGGCTGACATCCGAGGAAAAGACTCTCCAAAGGGAGGTTCTGACCGCTTCGGCTAAGGATGTCAAGTCGATGCTTGCCAAGTCGTTGGCGGAGGAGCCAGACAGTGATGAATATGTCGCCGAGCCGATGTGGTGCGGATGCGATGACATCAACCTTGGCGAGGGCAAAGGCCCTTACCAGAAAAGCGTAAGCGTCCTTACGATCGATGAGAGTGACGGATGCAGGATCGTGTTCCTGAACAAGGTCAAGGCATTGGCCTCTTCCCGCCGGTCTTCCGCTCCGTCCGAGGACAAGGCTCACTATGAGTACCTTCTCGCCCGTGTCAACGCCGCGCTTCAAAATCAGAAATAATGAAAATTAAACCAATCATAGCGGCGATGGCCGCGTTGGCCGTATCGGCCTGCTCCACCCTGAAGGATGGAGAGTACAACCTTTCGGTGGTGTCCACCGGTGACGGCCACGGCTACTGGTTCGCCAAACCTATCGAGGACGGCGGCAGGGCCAGAGGCTCCCTGATGGCGCAAAGCGCATTCGTGAACGGTGTTCGTGCCGAGAAAGGCGCTGACAATGTCATCCTTATAGATGCCGGGGACAACTTTTTCGGAAGCGGAGCTCCGTTCTACTACAACTATGTGGACACGACTGCCTCCCATCTTTATCCGAGACTGGCATCCTATATGAAATACGATGCGGTCATCGCAGGTCATTCGGATTTCGAGTCCGGCCATAGTGTCTATGACCGTGTCGCCAAAGAGATGAAGAAGGAAGGCATTCCACTTCTGGCCGGCAACGCCTTGTCAGACAGGAATGGCAAGCCATATTTTCTGGCATATTCAATAATAAAGAGAGGAGGTGTCAAGGTTGCGGTTCTGGGTTACACAAATGCCGCGAACGCTTCTTTGATGGATGGAAGCTGCGTCTCCGGCCTCCGTTTCGAGTCACTTCTGCCTCTGGTTCAAGAGGATGTGGACAAGGTGCGCTCCAAGGAAAAGCCTCAGATTGTGATCGTCGTGGCTCACACCGCAATGGGAAAAGGCGATGGACAGAACCTTGAGAAACAAGGGCTTGACCTGTTCAAGAGCCTTAGGGGAGTGGATGTTGTCGTAACCGGCCACGACCACGCCAACAAGGTGATGAGCGCCGACAGCATCGTGGTCTTGGATTGCGGCAGGACCGGCCAGAACGCCGGTGTCACTGACATCAAGCTCGTAGTGAAAGGAGGAAAGGTCGTCAGCCGCACCTTGGATGCCAGGATGGCCTCCATCAAGAACGAGGAATATGACACCGCTATGGAAGAGGCTTTCCAGTCTGATTACGAAAATGTTCACGGTTTTATGACGAGCGTTGTCGGCGAGATCAAGAAGGACTTGGTTTCCAGAGAGTTCTACTACAAGCAGTGCGACTATATGAACTTCCTGCACGACCTCGCTATGAGCGCCTACCCGGTTGACATTTCCCTTTCGGCGACCCTTCTGATTGACGGGAAAGTCCCTGCAGGAGAGGTCCGTTATCAGGACATCCGCAAGGTCTATCCTTACGAGAACAAACTGGTCGTGCTGAGACTGACCGGCGCGGAGATCCTGAAATACCTTGAGGCCAGTTATGACGCGTGGATCAACACAGTGGCTGAGCCTTACGAGAATGCTCACGTGCTGAAAATCAAGCAGTCCAAGGATTACTCCACCGGCAAGATGGCCTGGAAACTCGCCAAGAGCCCGGCCAACTTCGACTCTGCGGCCGGAATCAACTATACCGTTGATGTGACAAAACCTTACGGTTCGCGCATTGTGATCACCGGAATGGCCGACGGAAGCAAGTTTGAACTTGACAAGGAATATGCCGCCGCGATAACCACTTACAGGTCAGTTGGTTCAGGTGGCCTTCTCAAAGCCGCGGGCCTTACCGACACGAAGTCTGTCGAGGAGCGGATCGCTTACCGTGGACCGGAGTTCAGGACGATTCTCTACCAGTACTTCAAGAAGAACGGATGCGTTGATCCGGCTGTCGTCGGTGATCCAAAGGTCATCGGTTCCTGGAAGTTCATCCCTGAGTTTGCTCCTGCCTCCATCAAGGCTGACATCGAATTGCTTTACGGAAAATAATGAATATATTCGCGTCGATGAAAAAGATAATCCTGAATAACATTGTCCTTGCGGTGGCCGCTCTGCTCGCCGCAGGGACATATTCATTCGCCCAGACTCCCGCTACTCCGGAGCAGAGGCTTGCGGTTGAGGCTGAATATGGTGTCAAGGACGCTGTCGTCAAGTACGATACCCGTTCCGAGATGATGGCCGACAAGAATCTTCTTGGCGGTGAATATTATATGTACCCGCTTGACGAAGTCAGGATCACTCCTGCCCCGAAGGGTTACAAGCCGGTATATATCAGCCACATCGGTCGTCACGGAGCCAGGTACGGCCTCGGAGATGGCGTCTATGAGGCTGTCCGTAAAGTACTTTCGGAGGCGCATTCGGCCGGTAAACTGACTGCGGCTGGTGAGGATCTATATTCCCGTTACGAGAAGTTTTATCCGTCCGTGGCCAACAGGGGTGGAGACTTGACTGTCGAAGGCCAGAAGCAGCATCGGTTCATTGCGGCCACGATGTACAAGGAGTTTCCGGAAGTGTTCAAGGGCAAGACAAGGGCTTCCGTCCTTTCCACGGCTGTGCCTCGTGTGATGCTGAGTATGATGTCGTTTATGGACGAGCTTAAAGGCTTGGACAAAGACCTGACATATTCAGTGGATGCAGGTAGGGTTTATCTGCCGGTCCTTGAGCCGGACGGGGGGCAGAATCCGTACCGGGTCAAGACTCAGATTCCGTCTGAGGCCAAGGCTTCGGCCGCCGAGGTGCAGGCTTCGCTTATTGATCCCAAGGCTTTCTGCTCCAGATATTTCAATGACACAGACTATCTTGAGTCCACGTTCGGGATGTGGCAATTCGAGTCCAATCTCCGCACGGTCGTGGTCGGAATCCAGTGCCTTGACGGTGAGCAGGCTGATAAGTTCCCGGACATATTCACATTTGATGAGCTTTTCGGCATCTGGGAGGTCAGGAATTATAATGGCTACCTCTATATGGGGCGATCGCCTCTGACAGACAACTTCGGCTGCAATAAGAACGCCGCTATTCTTGAGAACATCATAAAGGAGGCGGACAGGGATCTGGCTTCCGGAGAGGTTCAGTTGAGCCTCCGTTTCTCGCACGACACCGCTGTCCTGCCTTTGGTCTCCTATATGCGTCTGGATAATTTCGGGGCGGTTGTGGATGATCCGAAGGAGGTGAAGAATTATTGGAGAAGCGACAAGGTCCCTATGGCCGCCAACCTCCAGCTCATCTTCTACCGCAGCAAGCGTGCCTCGGAGATCCTCGTCAAAGTCCTTTATAACGGCCGCGAGGCCTCCCTCCCGATTCCGCAGGTCGCCCCGTCCTTCTATTCCTGGACCGCCTTCAAGGAATATTACGGGAAGTAGCGCGCCTATGCCTTTTTCTCCGGTGAAGGCCCTGTTTGCCGGACAAACCCGTGATGTGGCACAGTTTCTCCGGTGAGAACCCTATCTACCGGACAAACCCGTGATATCGCACCGTTTCTCCGGTGAAAGCCCTATCTACCGGACAAACCCGTGACGTGGCGCCGTTCCTCCGGTAAAAGCCCTATCTACCGGACAAAACAGTGATATCGTACTGTTTCTCCGGTGGATTGGCGTTTCGGTGGACATTTTTCTTTCAGGTCATTCAGGTTAGGGGCGGCAAGAAAAGTCTCCTTCCTAAATTTTGCACGTTACCAAAATTTAGGAAGGAGACTTTCTCTTGCCCAGTTGGATTATCTGTCAACTCACTATGCTTTGCGTAAAATTTTCCCGAAATATTGCGTTTTCAGAAATATACACTATCTTTGCGTAAAATTTACACAGTAATATGTCCGAAAATAAGAAATATTGCTACAAGTATCCGCATCCGGCGGTCACTACCGATTGTGTGATATTTGGTTATGATGTTAAGGATGGGCTTTCCGTGCTTTTGATCCGGAGGGGACTTGATCCGTACAAAGGCAGCTGGGCTTTCCCTGGAGGATTCATCAGGATGGATGAGGATGCCGAGACTGGTGCCCGCCGCGAGCTGAATGAGGAGACTGGGCTTGATTCGGTTTATGTGGAAGAGTTCGGATGTTTTTCGGAAGTTGACAGGGATCCTCGCGAGCGGGTCATCACTATCGCGTTTTACGCCCTTGTCAGAAAAGCTGATGTGAAAGGCGGGGACGACGCTGAGGCGGCGAGCTGGTTCCCTCTGGATAGGATTCCTCCTCTTGCGTTCGACCACGACAGGATTCTCCGTGTCGCCCTCAGGAAGCTGAAGGAGAAGATTCATTTCGAGCCGATCGGCTTCGAGCTCCTGCCTGAGGTGTTCACAATGCCCCAGCTTCAGAATCTATATGAGTCTATCCTTGAGGTAACCTTCGACAGGCGCAATTTCGCCAACAAGATGCTCAAGCTCGGCATCCTCACCAACACCGGTCAGCGCCCCGCTGGCTCCGGTCCGAAGATCCCCGTAAAGTACACCTTCAACAAAGACAAATACGACGAGATGAAGAGCAAAGGCTTCCGGCTTGAGTTCTGACAACCTTCATCCAATATTGGCGCGACAAGAGGAGCATAAAGAGGCGATTGTGCTCTTGTCGATGTCAAAAATGCATACGACGGCGGCATTTTTTGAATAAAATGCCGCCGTCGTGGTCGTGGAAGGCTTACCAGTAATATAAAGTCCGAACTGTGTCAAATATCCTACCTGGCCTTGGCGAGGCGCTTGAGCTCGCAGTCGGCCTTGATCTTGTCGATTATGGCGCAGACCACCTTGTAGGTCTTGCTGTCCTTGGTGTAGTTGGCGGGGACGGTGAAGTTGACTCGGCCTTGGTGCTGGAGGGTCTTGGCGAAGGCTTTCTTCTTCGGACTGCTCTCGTCGTAGACGGCGATGGCGTGGCCTCCGAACATCTTGACGATCTTCATGCACGGGATGTCGGTCTCTCCGTCACCGAAGTAGATCATCTGGGGGTAGGGGATTCTCTTCTTGTCCTCGGCGACACTCTCGTTGACCATCTTGTTGTCGTGGGCACTGAAGATTCCCTTGTTGATCTTGAATATGTACTGGGTCTTCGCCGTGTAGTCGACGGCGATTCCCGGCCATTCGGCCTCGCCGTCCTTGTTGTACATGTAGGAGCAGGCGAAGATGTGCTTGAACTCCTTGGCTATCGGGCTGCCCTCGATGATCTCCTTGAGGCCGGATGAGTTGATGTAATGCTCGATCTGCACGCCGCGCGACTCGCCATATTCATTGATCAGGCTGAACCATTCCCTCACTCCTTCGAAGAGTTGGATGTGGCGGCCGAACTTCCGGAAGTCGCTCCGGCGGAGCGTGATCCCGTTCTTTCTCGCCTCGTCGAACATCATTTTCATGTAGGACAGCACATTGCTCGCGTCCTGGCCGACAGCTAGACCGTCGCTCATCTTCCAGAACTCCTCCGGGGTCTTACCGATGGCCTGGATGAAACCGAACTCCTGCATATTCCCGGGAGAAAGGGTCCCATCGAAGTCGTAAATCAGCGCAACAATTGGTTTTTTCTTCATAATTTCGCCACAAATAACCGATTTCCACAAATATAATTATTTATTCTTTTGAAGAATCCGTGAGTTTCAGTTATTTTTGTCATAATTAATTTGAGTAATATGGACCACTATTTAACCCGTTTGCAGAACGCTACAAGGAAATACTGGAACAAATCCGCCCTCAACACCATCGGCGGAGAATCGTTCACATATTCACAGATGGCCACTTTGATCGAGAAGTTCCACATCTTCTTCGACAAGGCCGGTCTTCAGAAGGGGCAGCACATCGCCCTCTGGGCCCGCAACAGCGCCCGCTGGGGAATGTCTTATCTGGCCGTGAACACCTACGAGGCGGTCATCGTTCCGATCCTCGCCGACTTCACCCCTGACAGTGTCGAGAACCTTGTGAACCATTCCGACAGTATGGCCCTCCTGACCAACGCCGACAAATGGTCGAAGCTGGACATCGCCAAGATGCCGGAGGTCAAGGTGGTGATGGATGTGGACAACCTTAAGATCCTCTACTGCCGCAGGCCTGAGATCGAGGCGCTCTGGAACAACATCGACAATCTTCTCGCCGAGAAATATCCTGACGGATTCGGCCCGGAGGACGTAGTCTATCCGACCGACAACTGGGATGACCTTGCAGTCATCAACTACACTTCCGGCTCGACCGGCAACCCTAAGGGCGTTATGCTGACCTACAGGAATTTCAGCGCCACGATCGAGTACAGCCAGGTTCACCGTCCGACCTCTGACAAGAACAGGATGATCTCCATGCTCCCGATGGCCCACATGTACGGCCTCGTGACCGAGTTCATCTACCCGCTCTGCAACGGCACGTCTATCTACTGGCTGGGAAAGACCCCTACACCAAGCACACTGATGAAAGCCTTCCAGGAGGTCAGGCCTTACCAGCTCATCACCGTGCCGCTTGTGATGGAGAAGATCTTCAAGTCCAAGGTGAAGCCTGTGCTGGACAAGCCGATGATTAAGATCCTTACCAGGATCCCCGGGATCAACACAATCATATTCAAGAAGATACATGACGGCTTGATCAATGCTTTCGGTGGCGAGGTAGGGGAGTTCATCCTTGGCGGCGCGCCGGTGAATCCGGAGATCGAGAAATGGTTCCAGAAAATCCGCCTTCCTTACACCGTCGGCTACGGAATGACCGAGGCTACCCCTCTGCTGGCCTATGCCGGGAGCGCTGAATATGTCGCCGGGTCCTGCGGAAAACCTGTCGATTGCGCTGTCGTAAGGATCGATTCCGATGATCCTCAACACATTGTCGGTGAGATTCAGGCGAAGGGTGACAACATCTGCCTTGGCTACTACAAGAATCCTGAGGCTTCCGCCAACGCTTTCACCGAGGACGGTTTCCTCCGTACCGGAGACCTCGGCCTGTTCGACGCTGACGGCAATCTTTACATCAAGGGACGTAGCAAGTCGATGATCCTTTCGGCCAACGGCCAGAACATCTATCCGGAGGAGGTTGAGGCCGTGGTTAACAACCAGCCTTATGTGCAGGAGTCTGTCGTGGTGGACCGCGCCTCCAAACTCGTTGCGCTCGTCTATCTGGATCAGGAGGCTCTCCGCAAGGACGGCCTTGACCAGGAGGCGATCGCTGACCTCCCAGAGAGAATCCGCGTCAACTCCGACAGGCAGCTCCCGAACTACAGCCAGATCGCCAAGGTCGAGATCGTGGACCAACCGTTCGAGAAGACTCCAAAGATGAGCATCAAGCGCTTCCTCTACAAGTGATCTTGAACAAGAGTGAATGAATATACAAAAGCGCCGCCCGAAGCATTGTGGCGGCGCTTTGTTGTATGTTTTGGAATTTTTGTTACATTCGTGCAGGAAAATAATCGTTTACTTTGCCGTTGTAAATTTGATGTCATCGGAATGCGGTGATGTCAGCATTTGATAACACTAAACGTCAAAGACAATATGAGAAGGCATTTACTTTTGCTTGGAGCCTTGGTTGCGTTGTTTTCCTGCACGGGCAACAAGGACAACAATGGAACTCTTGATTACGAAACATTGGATGTCAATTTCAGTGTGAAGACATCCGGCATAGAACTTCCGGAAGGAACCACGTTCGGGGTCGCCGCTTTCTGCGCTCGTGACGGCAAGACGGATGTGGCCATGTCGGGACAGTCCATCTCTTCTTGGAATACAATCCAGTCAGGACAGTCCTCGTTGCTGAAAACTGTTTCCGAGGCGGACAAAATTGTGGCATATTCATCAGATCACGATTTTAAGTTTTTCGCTGTGTATCCAGCCCCGGCCACTGCCGACATCAATTCTCTGCCAGTGGCAGTGCCGTCCGTTCAGGAATATTCAGCAGGTGCGATAGGCTATCTGCCTTTGACGGCAAGCAAAAAGGTGGTCTCCGTGCTTCCGACCGTAGAGTTTGACATCACCACTCCGTTCTCGGTGCTTAACCTGAATGTGCCGGCCGACATTGTCGAGGAAAGTGTTCCGGCGACTTTGAAGTCATTGACTATCACTCCGTATGATGAGTCTGCGTTTGGCGGGGCGATCGCCGGAAGCGGAACATTGGACGCGGAGACCGGGACGTTCACATTATCAGGAGAGAAATCAAAGACTGTCAGGCTTGACTTTCCGGAAGGCGGATTGGAGCTGAAGTCGGCCACAACCACCATTCCTGTCGTCGTGCTGCCGTTCACCGTTCCGGAAGGCGGCTTCGATGTCGAGTTCGAGGATGTGAGCGGAAAGACTATGCGGACATCGTTCTACAACCAGAAATCCGATATCGGAAAAGTCGTGGCGGCAGGGGAGACCGCTGAGATAACCGTCTCACGCTCAGCTGATGGGGTCGTTCCCGTCACGTTCCCGGTTGTCTTCAAGCTGGGCAAGTACGACGGGGTGCAGAATTTCACCAAGGACACCCAGCCTAAATGGGTTTCGGACGGTTATTGGTCTTGTCCGGACCAGCCTCAGGCCTGGTGCCAGTGGAACAAGGTCTCGGATCCAAGCGACAAGTGCAAGCAGAGACTTGAGACGGTCAACAGCAAGAACATCTCTTCCCCTGGCATCAAGGGAATCTGGACCGGAGACAACTTTGAGTTCACGCTTCCTGTAAAGAAGTTCGCGGCCGGCACAAAGATCCGTGTAAAGTTCCCGATCTACGGCCGTCAGCAGCCTGTCTTCTGGTACATCAAGTATCAGGACGGCGGTGACGAGTGGAAGATCTGTGACCCGCAGGAGATCACGGCGAACGATCCGAACTATTCGATGACCTGCACATTCGCGATGAAGAGGGGCGGCATAGATGTTGACAAGGTGATCACCTTCGAGAACGCCGTACCGAGCGGCTACCTTAAGATCCGGATCGAGTGCGCCGACGGAAGTGTCCAGGCTGCCGCCGACACGAAGTTCGAGAAGCGCGGGACCCCTTGGATAAGCAACAACGCCTACGGAGCACCTTTCTATCTGGACAACGGCGGGCTGGACGGAGTCTATTTTTCTATTGAATGATCGGAAAGAAAATCAATAAGTTGACAGGTTTGGCAGCGGGCATATTCCTATGTCTGCTGCCTTTTGCCGTGTCAGTGGAGTGCGGGGCGGCCGCTGGAGACAACCGATGGTATTTCTCGCACTTCACCTCGTCTTACAGCGGGCTTTCGTTCAATAACGTGACGGCGGTCTCGCAGGATTCCAACGGTTTCATCTGGATCTCCACCGAGGATGGCCTCAATCGTTTTGACGGGATATCCTTCGAGCGGTACTACAAGGAACAACTTGGTGTCAACACAGACTTTATAACCTCCCTATGCCCTGATTCAGAAGGTAATATGTGGATCGGAACCGATGACGGAGTGACATTCTACAGTCATAAGGACGACTGCTTCTTTCCGGTTGACAAGGTCAGTGACAAGGGCACGAAGATCAGCGGCAAGGTGACCCAGATCAGCATCGACCGGGACGGGACGGTCTGGATGTCGGTCAACGGGCTTGGGCTGTTCTCGTATTATACGGCTACCGGAGAGCTCAGGAACTGGTTTACTGAAAACGGCCACACAGTGCTTCCGGCCAACATCCGGTCGTTCTACATAGACGGCAACGGGGAGTTCTGGCTGGCATTGTATTTCTTGGATCTATGGCATTCCGGCGCCAGTCTTGAGTCGATCGAGCCGGTCAGACTGGAAGGCTGGAAATCCAACGATGACATTATGGCCATAGTCCGCAACCCGTCCGACAATTCGGTCTATCTGGCGGCTTGGCAGAACGGCCTGTGCTCCGCGGATTTGAGAAAGGGCACATTCCGGACGGTGATTGAGAACCGAATCGGATTCAGACCGACCGACCTTGCGATTGACCGTGACAAAGGAATATGGCTGTCCACCACCGGCGGACTGTTCCGTTATGATTCGTTCAGCGGGACTGTCGAGCGTTTCGGAAGCAGTCCAGAGGACAAATTCTCATTGGCGGACGAGAATGCGACGGCCGTGTTTGTGGACCGCTCCAACGGGCTTTGGGTGGGCACATTGTCCTCCGGACTGAACTACTCTGCGGAGTACCAAAGGAATTTCGACAAATACTATCTCGCTGACAACGAGAATCTGAAAGGGTGTTATGTTATGGATATGTCGGACGACCACAAGGGCCGTATCTGGCTGGCCAGCGAGAAGAAAGGACTTCTCTACCTTGACACATCGACCGGCCTTGTTAATCGTTACCGTTCATCCACTCTTCCGGAATCAATCTTCTCGATCTGCTGCGATGCCGATGGTGTCTGGCTCGGTTCCTGGTCGGGAATATTCAAATTGGACCCTCAGTCCGGCAGGATCACGGCCTACACCAGAGGACTTGGAAACAACCGCCAGAGAGACAATAAGATATACAAACTGTTCAAGACTTCCTCAGATGAGATCCTTGTCGGAACCACTCTTGGAATGCTTGAATATGATTCCGTTTCCGACACCTTCGCACCCGTGGATGGTTTTGAAGGGGTCTTTGTGACAGGAATGGTAGAGTCCCTTGACGGGAATCTATGGGTGTCCTCCTATGCCAACGGAATATACAAATATAGCCTCAAGGACAATACGATCCTTGCGCACTACGACTATGACGCGCAGGGAAGCCGCCACCTGCCGGCCAACAAGATAATGAGCGTATATCTTGACGAAGACGGCGATCTTTGGGCAGGATCCTACGGAGGCGGAATAATGCGCTACGACAGGGACCGGGACGCTTTCGAGACCTTTGATGATTCTGTCCTGAAGAACAACCGCATCGCCTTCTCGCTGATCCGCGACGAGGACGGCAGGGTCTGGGCCGCGACAAGCAAAGGACTTGTCTCTTTTGAATATCCTCTCGAAGACATCCGCTATTACACTGTCAATGATGGACTTCTGGATGAGATTGTGGATGGGCACACTGCCATCCGCGCCTCGGACGGGACGATGTTTTTCTCCTCGCACAACGGCGTGATCAGTTTCAATCCCCGCAAGTTCCACACGGACAACCGCATCCCTCCGATAATGCTGACGGATTTTTTCATCGGTGGCAGTGTAATGAAGCCTGGGATGGACAGTCCGATCTCCACCAACATCAACGAGACCCAAAGCATCGTGCTGACGCACAGGCAGAACAGTTTTGGCTTCTCGATGGTTCTGCTCGGATTCTCATCTCCTGCCAGCAACCGCTGCTTCTACCGTCTTGAGGGCTATGACAATGACTGGAACCATCTGGACGGCAAGTCTTTCCACTATTCAAACGTGCCGGCCGGAAAATACAGGCTCCAGATTAGAGGCATAGATGGCAACGGATTGTGGAACGATTCGCACCCTCCGGTGCAGATTGTCGTCAAGGAGGTCTTCTACAAGAGCACCTTGGCGTACATATTCTATGTGCTTTTCGCGCTCGGACTGGTCTGGGGGATTGTGCGGTACGCCTCCGCGTCCGCCGTGAAGCAGGAACGCAAGCGTTCGGAAAAGGCCAAGAGGCAGCGCGAGGAGGAACTTTTCCACGAGAAGATGAATTTCTTCTCAAGCATCATCCACGAGATCAAGACCCCGCTCACGCTGATAAGAACCCCGCTTGACAACATTATGGCGGCCGGAGGCCTTGAGGGTGAGACCCTGAAGGATCTGGAGGTCATCGGCAACAGCACGGACTATCTGGACAAGCTGGTTAAGGAGCTCCTTGACTTCATCCGCATCGAGGAGCACGGATGGGTGCTGGAGTACAAGCAGGTGGACATCATCGAGAAGATAGGCTTCCTTTACTACAATTTCAAGGAGACCGCAAGGAGCAAGAATCTGAGGATGTCCTTCGAGCATATGGAGGACAGGATCGTCATCAATGTCGATGAGGCCAGTCTTCTGAAGATGCTTAACAATCTGATCCACAACGCTGTGAAGTACGCCGAGACTTTTGTGGATATCAAGGTCTCGCTGAAGGATGGATTTGTGGAGGTCTCGTTCGTCAACGACGGGCCGGCCATCCCGGCCGAACGCCGTGAGGAGATATTCAAGCCTTTCATCCAGTACAGCGCCGAAAGGCAGCCATATTCGCAGAGTTTCGGAATAGGTCTCCCGCTTGCGAGGACGCTTGCCCAGATGCACGGCGGCTCGCTGACGCTGGAAGGTGGGGAATATACCGACTTCCTTTTGAGGTTGCCGGTCGGAACGGTCATCGAGGAGACACCTGAACTGGCCACCGAGACAGAGAAGGCTGTGGAGAACGATGGTCGGCTGACAGTCCTTGTCGTCGAGGACAACGTCGAGCTCGCCGGTTACCTTGTGCGCAAACTGAACGCGGAATATTCAGCGGTCACTGTTCCGTCCGCGGAGAAGGCTCTGGAATTGCTGGAGAAGAAGGATGTGGACATAATCCTTTCTGACATAGCCCTTCAGGGAATGAGCGGGATAGAGCTCTGCTCGAAGGTCACCTCCGAACTGAACAGCTCGCATATTCCTGTGGTGATGCTTTCAGCCCTTTCCTCGTCCGACGTGAAGGTCAAGTGTATGGAGGCAGGGGCCAGCCTTTACATCGAGAAGCCTTTCAGCCTTGACTACCTTTTGGGCTCGCTCAGGGTGATCGCCGGCAAGAGGGAGTCGTTCCGGAGCGCCCACCTGTCCGGGAAATCCGCCGTGGATCCGGACGAGTTCGCCATAACCAACACGGACTCCAAGTTCCTGAAGTCGATGGAAAAGGCGATTATGGACAACCTGAACGATCCTGAGTTCGGCTTGGAGCAACTTGCCGAGGCTATGATCGTGAGCCGTTCCACCCTGATCCGCAAGGTCAAGGGGCTACTGAATGTCACGCCTAATGAATATATTAAAGTGGTGCGTCTGAATGTCGCCGCCACGATGCTTTCCAACGGAGCGGACAGGATCAACGATGTCTGCTACGCCGTCGGATTCAACACTCCTTCGTATTTCGCCAAATGCTTCAAGAAGCAGTTCGGCCAGCTTCCCGCTGATTATATGAAGGAGCATCGCGGTGAATAGCGACGGGAGTTCCATCAATTGGAACTATTCTTCTATCCCAAAAGTCTTTTTTTCAGGACTTTTGCAAAAACGTTTAACTGGTTATTAACTGACCCGTAATATGATTGCACTAAAAAAATGCTTTTTGGCCGCGGCCGCTGCCATTATCGGTCTGGCCGCATCCGCGCAACAACGAACAGTGAAAGGTACGGTTTTCGATGAGACATCCCAGCCTCTGGCCGGGGCGTCCGTCTCCGTTTCCAACACGATGAGAGGTGTCACCACGGACGGAAACGGACAATTCGAGATCCAGGCCTCCGACACGGAGACTCTTTCCGTCAGCTTCCTCGGCTATCTCACCAAAGAGGTGAAGGTGGCCGGCCGGAATGTCATCAATGTGACTCTGGAACCTGACACCAATGAGCTTGAGGAACTTGTCGTCATCGGCTACGGCACGCAGAAAAGGGTGAACATCACCGGAGCGGTCGCCACTGTCGATTACGCCAAGGAGGTGAAATCCCGTCCTGTGACCAGCACCGCCCAGATCCTTCAGGGTATGAACGCCGGTCTGGCTGTGAGCCAGGCTTCCGGCCGTCCTGGCGAGGAAGGGCTTACGCTCAGGGTCCGCGGTGTCGGGACATTGAACTCCTCCAACCCTCTTGTCATCGTCGATGGCTTCGAGGGATCGATCGCCAACGTGAACCCGGATGACATCGAGTCCGTGTCCGTGCTGAAGGACGCTGCTTCCTGCGCCATCTACGGAAACAGGGGCGCGAACGGTGTAGTGCTCATCACCACAAAGGACGGAAGCAAGTCCGCAGGCAAGGTGAGCGTCTCCTACAGTGGAATGATGGCCGTCAACGAGCCAGCGAACAAGTTCAAGGTGGTCTCCGACTACGCTGATTATATGTCGTTTATGAATGAGTCGGCGGAGAATGTGGACGCTGTCCTTCCGTTCTCGCAGGCGATGATCGACCTGTGGAGGGAGAAGTCCAAGGATCCGGACGGAATCTCCGAGTCCGGCTATCCTAACTATGTCGCCTATCCGAACACCGACTGGATGGACGCGATCTATGAGAAAGGAATATACCAGAAGCACAACCTTTCTGCCAACGGCTCCAACGGAGGGACCAAATATCTCATCTCGATGTCCTACATCGACAATCCGGGAATCATCTCCAACTCCGGAGCCAAGAAGTTCCAGCTCCGAGCCAACATCTCAAGCCAGGTGACAAAATGGCTGGAGGTCGGGACCAGAATCTGGGGCTACGAGCGTAGCAGCGAGCTTGCGGACTTCAACTTTGCCTATATGTCCCGCGCCACTCCGGGAATATATCCGTACTACGACGGGAAATATGGCTGGATGGAGAATCCTGAGCAGAGCAACAATTGCCGCAACAATCTTTATTTCTTCGACAGGATGACCGGTTACGACAGGGCTCACTACATCAACGCCACTGTCTTTGCCAATGTTAAGCTTCCGTTCGGCATCAAGTACAACGCCTCGTTCAACTACGGACGTACGGACACCGAGCACAAGGCTGTGACCAAGGTACTCAACGCCTATTCGTTCAGGACCGGTGAGGTGGCCTACCGCTACGACAATCTGGACAACCTGTCCATCACCGAGAACACGAACTTCGCCTACAAGTGGATATTCCAGAACAGCCTCAACTGGGCGAAGACGATCGCAGGGAAGCACGACATCACCGCGATGGTCGGCTCGGAGACATATTACCAGAACAGCAACTCCTTGAACGCCAAGAAAAAGCGTCTGGAGAACGACCAGTTGATGGAGATGAACAACGCTCTGGATATGAACTCCATCTCCGGCACGCAGACGGATTACGCCGCCGTGTCAGTCTTCGGTCGTCTCACATACGCCTACGACAACCGCTATCTCCTTGAGGCAAATCTCCGTTACGATGGCTCCTCAAGGTTCGCCAGAAACTCAAGATGGGGCCTGTTCCCGTCAATCTCAGCCGGTTGGAGAATCTCCGAGGAGTCCTTTATGAAGAACTCCGGAATCGACAACCTGAAGCTCAGGGCTTCCTGGGGCAAGCTCGGCAACAACAGCATCGGCAACTACGAGTATATTCCTACATACGCCTCCGGCTTTGAATATTCATTCGGTAACAAGCTGGCCTCCGGCATCGTGCAGTCGCTGTCCAACAGCGCGTTGACCTGGGAGACCACGACCTCCACCGACATCGGACTTGAGCTCGCTGTCCTGGACGGCAGGCTCACGTTCGAGACCGACTGGTACAACAAGGTGACCGACGGAATCCTCTACAAGGCTCCTGTCTATGCCACAATCGGCAACAAGTCGGCCCCTTACCAGAATCTCTGCGAGGTGACCAACAACGGTATCGAGCTCACTCTCGGCTGGAAGGACGACATCAAGGACTTCCACTATGGCATCACAGCCAACTTCACCCGCAACTGGAACTCTGTCAGCAAGTACAAAGGCCGTCTGAAAGCCGGCTGGGTGACTGATGAATATGGCAACCGCACCTACCAGAGCAACATCGGTGATGTCTCCACCGTGGTGGACGGCGCGAGAAGGGTGATGGAGGGCAAGCTCATCAACGAGCACTACCTTCTGAACACATATTCGGGAGACGGCTCCTATTTCTTCGCTGACGGGACCGTGAACCCGGCCGGAGGCCCTAAGGACGGTATGATCCGCACTCCGGACGATATGGCCTGGCTTGAGGCTATGGTGGCCTCCGGAAGCACATTCCTGCCGAACAAGACCATCGGTAAGAAAGGCATCTGGTACGGCGACTACATCTATGCCGACGAGAATGGTGACGGAGTCTATGGCGACGCCAATGACTATATGTTCACAGGCACGTCAATGACTCCTAAGTTCTACTACGGATTCCAGGTCGAGCTCGGCTGGAAGGGAATTGATTTCTCAATGCTTTGGAATGGCTCCGGCGGAGCCCAGACCTACTGGAGATATGTCGGCTTCAACGCCTACTCAACCGGGACGAACTTCGCCCTTCCGAAGGACATATCCTACAACCACTACTTCTATGATCCTGAGAATCCGAACGATCCGAGAACGAACATAACCTCAAAGCACGGACGTATGACGATGAACTACGGCTCTGAGCAGAACGGTGGCCAGTGCTATTCCAAGGTCTTCCTCTATGACACTGACTATCTCCGCCTTAAGAACCTCACCGTTGGCTACACCCTTCCGAAGAAATGGATGAAGAAGTTCTCAGCCTCTGATTTCAGGCTTTTCTTCAGCGGAGAGAACCTGCTGACAATCACCAAGTACCCAGGAATGGACCCTGAGATCTCCGAGAAGATGAACTACTACGCTCTTCTCCGTCAGTATTCGTTTGGTCTGAGCATCAAATTCTAAAAACCGTCAGAAATGAAAAACATAACAAAGATAATGGCGGCCTTGGCTTCCGCCGCAACTCTGCTGGGGTGCAATGATTTCCTGGACAGGTTCCCTTACGACACCGTCAGCTCCAACACAGTGTACAGTTCGGCGATCCTTGCGGAAAACGCTGTCACCGGAGTGTACAGCAACCTGCTGGCCAACTACAACAGCATAACCGGCACGAACTGGGACGCGTTCTCCTCGGTGCTGGACGCGAATGACCAGAGCGTATCCTTGAGATATCCGTTTGTGCTTGGGCTCGTGCAGTCCAACAACTCCCTTTTCCTGAGCACTTGGAAGACTTTCTACGAAGGAATCAACAGGGCCAATGACGTGATCGCCAACATCGGCGGGACCACAGCCCTTTCCGAGGAGGTCCGCACCCGCCGCATCGCCGAGTGCAAGTTCCTCAGGGCCTACTGCTACTACAGGCTGAACGCCCTCTGGCGCGGAGTCCCTGTCTATCTTGAGAACCTCGCTCCTTCTGAATATACAAGGGGCCGCGAGACCGAGGAGCAGGTCTGGAATGTTGTACTGGGAGATCTCAACGATGTGATTGACTGTGAGGTGCTTCCGCTGAAGTATAAGTCCGGCGACAGTGACTATGGACGGATCTCCAAAGGAGCGGCCTACGCCCTTCGCGGAAAGGTCTATATGTGGCTGAAGCAATGGGACAAGGCCGAGGCTGATTTCCTCAAGGTAGGCGAATGCGGGTTCGGATTGTTCAAGGGAGCCTACGCTGACATATTCACAGAGAAGAACGAGAAGTCGGATGAGATGGTGTTCTCCATCACTATGGAGGATCTTCCTTCGCACGGCAATGTCTATAGCCGTACCTACGGCAACTGGATGACAGCAGGAAACGGTCAGAACCACTATTTTATGAACGTGAACTTCGTCAACTCCTACCAGTGGGCCGACGGAAGGCCGTTCTCTTTCGATGATGTCATTCCAGGTTACGATGAGATGGATGTGAAAGCAAGAAGCGTTTACTTCCTCAGGAACAATATGACCGACACCGAGAAGGCCACTATGAAGGCCTACGGAGCTGATATGTCCCAGTATGACGAGTCTGGCAACGAGGCCAGGATCCTCAAGGCCTACACCGGAAGGGATCCCCGTCTGGCGGCCACGGTCATCGCTCCGTACACCAATTACCTTGGTGGTTTCGCCTCCGGAGCCGCGACAAACTACCAGACCAGATGGCCGTACCGTTCCGAGAACGCTCCGGACTTTGATCTCCGCACAGGTTCTCCTACACATATGTATTACAGCATCCGCAAGTTCGTCACTGTCGGTAAGGAGCATATGAACGTGACCTACAATCCGGTTGATGTGCCTGTCATCAGGTACGCCGATGTCCTTCTCTGTCTGGCCGAGTGCCTTAACGAGCAGGGAAAGACGAAGGAGGCTGTCAATTATGTGAACGAGGTGCGTGGCAGGGCAGGTGTCGCTAAGCTTGACTCGGGAGCCGACTGGCTTGCGGTCACAGGTCAGGAGGATCTGCGCAAAAGGATTCAGGATGAAAAGCACTGGGAACTTGCCTGCGAGGAGCAGCTTTACCTTGAGGAACTTCGTTGGGGAATATGGAAGTCCCGCAAGTTCGACTTCGCCCAAGGCTTGCAGCAGTGCTGGGGAGCTACTGTCTATGACTATTCATACGGCGGAGACTCTTATCTGAAATGGCCTGTGCCTGCGTCCGAGAAGGAGAAGAACCCGAATCTGGAACAGAACGACGGATGGTATTGATTGTAAGAAGCTGTTTTGATTTGTTTGAAATGTTCTTTGAGGTGAAAAATCTTCATTTTCTTCCCGCTTCTTCAGTCAGATAGCACCGCTATCCTCCTTGGAAGAAGCGGTCGAACCTGAAGTTTTTCACTCTCAAATCTTCAAACAATCAAATCAAAACAGCTTCTAAGAATATTCATAAAATAAATTTGAACTGATAAAAATGAAACGACTTTTGTTGGCTTTGGCCATATTCGCCTGCGCCGGAAACGCCGGCGCGCAGAACGGCAAGGTAGAAGTGAAGGCCTGGGAGGGAACGATCGATATGCCCACCTACCTTTTGGACGACCCGGAGGAGGCTCCTATCTTCGAGAGGGACTGGTCCTACCAGAGGGCGCGCAGAAGCGTCTATCCTTACCTCCTGAACGACAATATGACCCGTCAGAAGGAGACTGTCACCTACAAGGCTCTCTATATGGAGAATGAATATGTCGAATTGTGTGTCCTTCCGGAGATCGGAGGCCGCCTCATCTACGCCGTGGACAAGACCAACGGCTACGACATATTCTACCACAACCACGTGATCAAGCCGGCGAATGTCGGAATGCTCGGCGCGTGGGTGTCCGGCGGTGTGGAGTGGAATGTGTTCCATCATCACAGGGCCACGACACACACACCTTGCGACTACAGGATCGAATGCAACGCCGACGGCGGCAAGACAATCTGGGTAGGGGAGACTGAATATCGCCACAGAATGTCCTGGGCCATCGGAATAACCCTCCATCCCGGCAAATCCTATATGGAGATAACCGGCCGTCTGATGAACTCGACGATGGACAACAACTCGATGCTCTATTGGTCGAATGTCTCAACGCTTGTGGACGAGAACTATCAGATAATATTCCCGCAGAGCGTGGAGTTCGCCACGTTCCACTGCAAGAACTGGATGGCCCATTGGCCGATCACCCACGAGCCGTTCAACGGAATGGATTTCTACAAGAACGGCATCGACGCTTCCTGGTGGAAGAACCACTATATGTCCAACTCGATGTTCGTCTATGACCTCAAGGAGGATTTTATCGCCGGTTACGACCACGGCCGCCACGCCGGAACTATGCTCACCGGCAACCACAACATCATCAAGGGCGGTAAGTTCTGGCTCTGGGGACCGAACTCGGAGTGGGACACCAAGATCCTTACCGACAACTCGGGACACTACTGCGAGCTGATGGCCGGAGCGTATTCTGACAACCAGCCGGACTACAACTGGTCCGCACCTTACGAGACGAAGGAATTCTCGCAGTACTGGTACGGAATCCGGGATATGGAAGGTGTCAAGGCGGGCGACAGACACGCCGCTATCAATATGGATGTGCTTGAGGGATCGAAGGTTCTGGTCGGAGTCAACACGACCGAGCCGATGAAGGCTTTGAGGGTGGTGCTCCGTTCCGCCGATGGCGCTGAAGTGTGGTCAGCCACCTCAGATGTCGCTCCGGACAAGCCATTCGTGAACACTGTCAAGCTTGACAAGGGCATCGACACTAAATCCCTGACGATGACTCTTGAGGACGCTTCCGGCAAGACGATGCTTTCCTATAAGCCGGTTGTCAAAGATCCGAACAAGCCGCTTCCTGCGATTGTCGAGCGTCCTAAGCTTCCGAAGGAAATCGAGAACACGGAGGAATGCTATTTGGTAGGTCTTCGTAACCTTCAGTTCCACAATCCGTTCATTGATCCGACCGACTATTTCAACGAGGTCCTTCGCCGTGATCCGGGCGACACCAGGGCCAACACCCGTATGGGTGTGTGGTACAGGCAGAGAGGAGAGTATGACAAAGCCGCCGCGTACCTGCGCAAGGCGCTTGTCCGGCTCACCCACGACTACACCCGTCCGATGGATTGCGAGGCTATGTACAACCTTGGCTTGATCCTCAAGATCCAGGGAAAGACCGAGGCCGCTGTTGACACCCTTTACAGGGCCGTTTGGAACTATACCTACAATTCCGCCGCAAACTACCAGCTTGCCCAGATATATTCATCAGCCAAAGATTTTGATATGGCGCTTGAGCGTCTCGACGAGGCCGTGACTTACAACGGGCGCAACTTCGAGGCTCTTGACCTCAAGGCAAGCATACTCCGTGAACTTGGTCGGAAAGATGACGCGCTTGCCTGTGTGGACAGGGTTCTCGCCGAGGATCCGCTCAATTCCTACGCTGTCTCCGAAAGGGATATGCTTTGCGGAACCGATAGTCTGAAGGTTCTGATGCGTGACGAGGTTGAGTCTTATATTGAGTTGGCGCTCAAATATATGCATAACGGTTTTGAGGCGAAATCGGTCGAACTTCTTAAATATGCCGACTCGATCAAGCCTTACCCTACGGTCAAGATGTGGCTTGGCTGGTTCGCTGACAAGGCCGGCGACAAGGCAACTGCCGGGCAATATTTCAAGGATGCCCTCGCGCTCCCTACGAAGTACTGCAATCCGTTCCGTCTGGAGACCATAGATGTGCTGAACCTTGCGATGAAGTATTGCCCTGAAAGTGCCAAGCCTCATTACTATCTTGGCAATCTGTTGTACGACAAGCAGAAGGACAACGCTATCGCACAGTGGAAGAAGTGTGTTGAGATGGATCCGTCCAACGCTATGGCCTGGAGGAATCTCGGATGGGCCAACTGGCTGTACACCAAGAACTACGCCGAGGCCGCCAAGTACTATGAGAAGGCGATTGAGCTCGCTCCTGACAACGCCTTGTTCCTTGAGGAGATCGATCAGGCTTACGAAGCTGGTGGATTTGATGTCAGAAAACGCTTCGAACTCCTTAAGAGCCACCATACGACCTGCGTCAAGCGTTACTATCCTCTTGCCGCCGAAGTCATCACCGGAACATTTGTCGGTGAATATGACTACGTTCTCAACCTGCTCAGAACCTGTTACTTCCCGACCCGTGAGGGCGTGGCCAACTTCCACGATGTGTATGTGAATGCCCTGATCCTCGCCGGTCAGAAGAAACTTGCCGAAGGAAACTCCAAGGAGGCTGTCGCCCTGTTCAACGAGGCTTTTGAATATCCTGTCAACCATCAGGTGTTCCTTGTCGATGAGCGCACGCCACGCGACGCGCAGATCTGGTGGAACATAGCCAAGGCTTACGAGTCCGCCGGACAGAGGTCAAAGGCTATGGCCGCCTACAAGAAGGCCGCCGCTGTCGATGACAAGGGCACTGACTATCGTTACTGGAAGGGTCTCGCGTTGGCCAAACTTGGAAAATCCGCCGAGGCCAAGGCTTTGTTTGACGGCCTTGTTGAGTCTGGAAAAACCGGAATCGTCACCGAGTTCGTCAACTTCTACGGTGCCGAGGGAACCACCGGCTCCACGGTCGAGGGTATCAACACCAAGGCGTATTACACGATGGGTCTGGGCTATCTTGGCCTTGGCGAGGTCTCTGAGGCCAAAAAGTGCTTCGAGGAATCCGTAAGGCTGAAAACCGACAACCTCTGGCCGAATGTGATGCTCAAGGATTTGAAATAAACGCTTGAATATGTTAAAGTTGCATAAAACGATCATTCCTGCCTTCCTCCTTCTGGCCGTCGGATGCGGCCGGGAGGAATGGCCGGAGACCAATGATGTGAGAATATCCTGGGACCGCTCCACGTTCACTGAGATGACATCCGTCAATGTGGCAGGCGAAGGATTTGCCGAGGAGAATCTCTACTACCCGCGTATCAAAAGGCTTTCCGACGGGACTCTCCTGATGTCCTTTGAGAACGACCATTTCGGTTGGGATGTCTATGTCCGCCGAAGCGAGGATGGCGGGAAGACCTGGTCTGACGCAAGTCTGCTGGTGAAGACTTCTCCCGCTGTCTCGACGGTTGGCGAGGACGAGAAGGTCTATGTGAATCCTGATTTCATCGAGCTGAACGATGGCCGTGTCCTCCTTGCCTACCAGTGGCGGTACAAGAAAGGGTACAACGACCTTCCGAACACGAACGAGAATTGCGGGATCGAGGTGATGTTCTCCAGTGATTCCGGCAGGACGTTCTCCGAACCCGTTGAGGTTTACCGTGGAAGGTGCTGGGAGCCGGCTATGCTTCAGCTGCCTTCCGGAGAGATCCAGATGTACATAACCTCTTCTCAGGAACTTATCGACAATATGTCCGCCCCTCAGACGGTGGTGATCCGCTCGTTTGACGGAGGAAAGACCTGGCAGGGCAAGGAACGCTGCGGGATCGATGACAACGAGGTTATCGCCAGAACCGTGGATTCCCGTTCGACTTACGACGGAATGCCTTCCGGAGTGTGGCTTGACGACAACAACGGAATCGCTGTCCCTATCGAGGTGTGGCACGGCAAATGGGTGGTTGACCAGACTCCGGTTGTCGTGAAGACCGATGTCGAGACCAACTGGCACAGGGATCTGGAGGCCATCCGCAAGACCGGCGGCCCGGAGTGGCCGATGAAGAAGCAGCTGAACAAGGACTTCTACGGTTACGGACCTTACAGCACCAAACTTGGAACCGGCGAGATGGTTGTGCTCAGCAATGGCCAGTACAAAGGTCAGCAGGGCATCTGGACATTCATCGGTGACAAGAAGGCCGACAATTTCACCAACGCCACGACTCCGTTCGATGGTTATTGGGGTTCGGTGGATTACATCGGGGACAACAAGATATTCGCGACCGGCACTGTAAAGTATCAGGCCGATGGAAAGACGAGAGGTATGGTCCGCGCGATCGTAGGCCGCCTGAACTATTCAAAGACACTTGTTAAAGGGGACATATCTCCGGAGTCGGTGGACAGATTCAATCAGGAGAGCAACGACTGCTGGTTCCTCGGGAACCTCTCGGATTCGAAAGTGTTCGCGGATTTTGGCTGGACAGATGAGAATCTTGTTTTGATTTCGTATCTTTATGACCGGAAACTCACGGCTCTGACCACTGAGAATTCCGATGCTGTCGAGCTTCTGCTTGCCAGGCTCGGCGGCCCGCAGTACAAGATTGTCGTCAACGGAGTCGGCGCTTATGTCGTCTATGTCGAAGACAACTTCTCGTGGAGGAAAGTCTCGGAAGGAGCGGCGGACTCTGTGGAAGTGGTCGGAACTCTGAACGATGACTCTGACGAGGATCTGGGCTTTTCTGCAAAATTGTCCGTTCCGTGGAATATTCTCGGAGGCAAACCTTCCGCCGGAGAGGTCCTGAAAGCCCATCTGAGGCATCACTACAAGGCAAAGACCTCGGAGAAGCCGGCGTGGCAGATAGAGGATATGGAGGGCGAGAACTCCGACTATCCGGCCGAGTGGCTCAGCCTGAGGTTGAAATGAAATATTGATGGATGATATTTATGAATAGAAAAAATATATTCACTGTTCTTTTGGCTTCTTCCGTGCTTGTGCTTTTAGGGTGCAAGCCGGAAGATCCGGATAATGGAGGTGGCGGCAATGGTGGGGAGGCTGTCTCCAAGACGTTGAATCTCACTCCTTTTGGCGAGCTTAACGCCGGTGAAGACGCTGTCAATTCCCATTCGGACGACTGGCAGCGTTCCGTGCTTTCCCTGAACTACCGCTCGATTGTGAATGTGAACGGCTCGTCAGTTTTGGGCACAGAGTCTCCGGCATATTCCAGAATAGTAAAGCTCGCCGACGGGACGTATATTCTTACGGCTCAGGACTATTATTCCGGTGGCAATGGTTCCACCGTCTTCTGGGCGACCAGTCCGGATCTGGTGAACTGGACCGGCAAAGGGAAACTGTTCGCATCGTACAGCCTCACAAACGCTCGCGGGCAGGATGCAACAAGGCTTTTCACCAACGGTTTCGGCAAGGTTCTGAGCAATGGCGATGTCTTGATGTTCGCGTCTTTCAGGACAACCGGAACTTATGCGTTCTGGCAGTGGCGTGACGAGCAGGGGATTGTGATGAGGCGCAGTTCGGACAACGGCAAGACCTGGAGCGAGCCTTTCGAGGTGTACCGTGGACCTAACTGGGAGGCGATTATGCTTGAGGAGGCAGACGGCGACCTTGAACTCTATTTCTCGGAAAGCCGCCCTTGGATTTCGGGAAGCCATTCCGGCACATCTATGGTCCGTTCCACGGATGGCGGAAAGACTTGGCTGCCTGAACTCGGAAAGGAACCGTACCGTGTAATCAGGCACACCTGGTATGATGAGCATCAGGACAAATGGCTGTTCACTGACCAGATGCCGGGACTCATCATCCTGAACGGAAGCCGTCAGAAGGCCGGTGTCTTCGAGTCGGCGCACGATTACCCGACTGGCGGCAAAGTGAACTTCAACATCGCTTTCGCCTGGTCGCCGGAGGATGGGAACTGGGAATATATCAAAGGTGAGGAGCGGAACGGTTCCGGTCTGAATGTGAAGACGGCTCCTGTAGGACCGTCAGAAAGAGCCATCGACCTTTGGAAAGGAGGAGCTCCGAGCCTGCAGCAATTCCCGTCCGGTGAGACGGTTGTCTCCTATGGAGAGTCCACCTACCTTTGGGAACGGATCGGTGACTCCAAGGCCAAGAATTTCGGAGAGCCTTTCAAGCATCTTCCGGCCAAGGGTTCCTGGGGTGCTCTTATGGTTGACAATCCGCACGAGATTGTAGCCTATATGCGTAACAGCACCGACAACAAGAACATCTGTGTGACCCTTTGCAAGCAGGCTCTTAACCATAGCATCAAGGCATCCTCGCACAAGGTTTCCGCTGACGGTGACAATTCTGACTGGCTCAAGACTGACGATGCGTTGTTCGTCGGAGGCAAGTGTCAGGCTCAGGCCACGTTAAGGTGCGCGGCTGACGCGGACAACCTTTATTTCTTGATTGAATCCTTGGATGAGAATGTCTCGAAGGACGATTATATTCAGTTGTTCCTTGCCCAGCCTGACCAGACAGCCTTGAACGGCAAGTCTGTGAGGGTGAATGTCGGTCTTTCCGGTGTCCGCAACCAAGGCAACTATGCCGGAGGCTGGTTTGAGAAGGATCTCGGCGCTAAGGCTTATGTCAGCTATGATGCAACCCTTTCCGACCCTTCAGACAAGGACAACGGGTGGCTTGCCGAGATTGTCGTTCCACGCTCTTCCGTAGGAATCCAGGACGGCAAGGTGCTTGTCAATCTGGCCTTGTTCGATATGGAAGGCGGCGAGGACGCGATCATCCCGACCGGGGACAAGAATCCCCAGAAATGGATGCTTGTCTCAGGTTTATAATCTTTGAATATTATGAATATCAAGCGTTTGACTTTAGCATTGGCCTTGTCGCTGGCTGCCGTTTTCCCTGACGCGGCGGCAAGATCCTCCAGAGGTGTCACCTGCAAAAGCTTCGGCACCCTGTCGGACGGCACACCGACTCAGATCTACCGCCTTGTCAACTCTTCCGGAGCCAGTATGGAGGTCACGGATTATGGTTGCAGGGTCGTCAGGATCAGCGTTCCCGACCGTAACGGCAAGATTGACGATGTCGTGCAGGGCTGCGGTGACATCCGCACGTTCGAGATCGGCAAGGAAAGGTTTTTCGGCCCTGTGATCGGCCGTTTCGGCAACAGGATCGATGGTGGGAAGTTCACTCTTGACGGTGTCGAGTACAAGCTCAACGCCAACGAGAAGTTTGACGGAGAGCCAGTGATCTGCCACGGAGGCGTGAACGGCTTTGATCGGAAGGTCTGGAACTCAGAGCCGCTGGTCGAAAAGCATAGGGTAGGGGTGCGTTTCACCCGCCTCAGCCCTGACGGCGAGGAGGGATTCCCTGGAAATATGAACTGCACAGTCACCTACTGGTGGAGCGATGACAATGCCTTCAGAATTGAATATGAGGCCACTACCGACAAGCCGACAGTCGTGAACCTTTCCAACCACACCTACTTCAACCTCAAGGGACAGGATGGCGGCTACGTTATGGATCATATTCTTAAAGTGGATGCTGACAGGTATTTCCCGAACAATTCGCATTTTGTTCCGAAAGGTGGTGCGGAACCGGTGGCGGGCACTCCGTTCGATATGCGCGAGCCGCATCGTGTGGACTATGCAATTGACACTCCGAACGAGCATTTCATCACGATGCGTGGTTTCTCCGTCTGCTGGTTTCTGAACAAGCCGCTCGGTCAGTTCGGCAAGGCGGCCGACCTCTACGAGCCTCGCTGCGGCCGTGGTGTCGAGACCTGGACCACCGAGCCCGGTCTTCTGACTTTCACCGCCCGCTCCTTCAACGAGAAGATGATCGGCAAGAACGGCAAGCCGATGGAGAAGTTCGGCGGAATGCTTCTGGAGACCATCCATTTCCCTGATTCCCCGAACCGTCCCGATCTTCCGTCCACCGTCCTCCGTCCCGGCGAGACCTACCGCTCCACGACCGAGTACCGCTTCTACGCCAGGTAAATGGCCAAACTTACAGGAAAAACACCGTGGTTCTACAGAACGTTCCTCTGTAAAACCACGGTTTCCCGCATATAAAATTGCTCTAAATTGCACGTAATTTTTCAGCCAATTACTATTTTTGCATAATAACACAAAGCAAAACCCACCGCTATGCCTGAATTGTCAATCGCCAAGTCCCTGAACAAGGCCTACAAGCAACTCCCTGTGGACAAGTCTGATTTCGAGATATTCAAAAATCAGCTTCGCATCTTCTATGAGCAGATCGAGCGCACCGACACTGAGGAGAAGGTGAAAGGCGACCTGATGGACTTCCTGAAAATGACATTCTACGGTCAGGACTACAAGGTCTCCCCAAACGGCAAGATCGACTGCGCCATCCATCTGGGCAGTGGCATCGATGCGCCGGTTGGCGTGATCTGTGAGGTCAAGATGCCATCCAACACATCAGAGATGATCACAAGAGGCGACCTGAACCGCAAGGCGATGCAGGAACTTCTGCTCTACTGGCTGCGCGAGCGTGTGGGGAAAAAGAATATCCAGTTGAAGAAACTGATCGCCACCAACGTCTATGAATTCTTCATATTCGACGCCCAGGAGTTCGAGAGGGTCTTCTATTCCAACAAACGCCTCCTTCGCCGCTACGAGGAATTCAACTCCGGCTCCCTGACCTCGGAAAAGACCGATTTCTTCTACAAGGAGATAGCGTCCGAGTGCATAGCGTCGGTGGCTGATGACATTGAATATGTCTGGTTCGACATCCGTAAGTACAAGCCGTTCCTAAGCAGTGGGGAAGACCGTAAACTCATCGACCTCTACAAGGTTTTCAGCCCGGAGAACCTTCTCAAGAAGCAGTTCCAGACCGACAGCAACAAGCTGAACACCAAGTTCTACAGCGAACTCCTCCACATCATCGGCCTTGAGGAGGTCGAGGACAAGGACAGCCATAAGCGCATCATCACAAGGCTCCGGCCGGGCGAGCGTAACCCGGCGTCGATCCTTGAGGACGCGATGACGATTCTGGACGCGGAGGACTGGCTGGACAGAGTGCCGCGCCTTTCGTCCTACGGGGCAGACCGTGAGGAACGGATGTTCAACATCGCCCTTTCTCTGTCAATATGCTGGGTGAACAGGGTGCTGTTTCTGAAACTGCTGGAGGCTCAGTTGATCAAATACCACAAAGGTGACCGGTCATATTCATTCCTGAATCCGTCGATGATTCCGGATTATGACGAGCTCAACAAGCTGTTCTTTCAGGTCCTCGCGAAGCGTCCTGAGGACCGTCAGGCGAATGTAAGTTCGAAATATTCAAAGATCCCGTACCTGAACAGCTCGCTGTTCGAGATGACACGGCTTGAGTCGGAGACCATCCGCGTCAGCAATCTTGGTGGTGGGGAACTTCCGCTTTGCGCCGGAAGCGTAATGAAGGAGGTACGCGGCGGCCGTCTGCCGGCCCTTCGCTATCTGCTGGAGTTCCTTGACTCGTACGATTTCTCCGGAGACGGATCTGAAGATGTTTGCGACAACGCCAAGACTTTGATCAGCGCCTCGGTTCTGGGCTTGATATTCGAGAAGATCAACGGGCACCGCGATGGTTCTGTATTCACGCCGGGAGCCGTGACGATGTACATCAGTCAGGAGGCGGTCAGACGTGCGGTGGTACGCAAGTTCAATGAGGCTATGGGTTGGAACTGTAGTGACTATGATGCCTTGAAAGACAAGGATTTGGATGATCTTCACAAGGCGAATGAGATCGTGGATTCTTTGAAGGTATGCGACCCTTCCGTCGGCTCCGGCCACTTCCTCGTCTCCGCTCTCAACGAGATCATCAGGACGAAGTATGATTTAGGAATATTGCTGGACCGCGACGGCCGCCGCATCAAGAAGCAGGACTACAGCATAGAGATCGTGAATGACGAGCTGATGGTCTCGGACGCGGACGGCGAGCCGTTCTCGTATATTCCCGGAAACCCTGAGTGCCAAAGGATTCAGGAGGCTCTGTTCAGCGAGAAGCGCCGCGTCATCGAGAATTGCCTCTTCGGGGTTGACATCAATCCCAACGCTGTCAACATCTGCCGACTGAGGCTTTGGATCGAGCTCCTGAAAAACGCTTTCTACACCAAGGAAAGCGGCTACACTGAGCTGGAGACCCTCCCGAACATCGACATCAACATCAAAGTCGGCAACTCCCTCCTGCACCGCTACGACATCACTCAGGACATCTCGGAGATCCTTCGCGATTCAGGAATTTCCATCAATGAATATAAAGCCGCGGTTTCCGATTACAAGAATGCCCACACCAAGGAGCTCAAACGCTCGCTTGAGAGGATGATCCTTCAGATCAAGTCCGGCCTCCATACACAAATGGGAATGAACGACCCGAAACTTTTGAGGTTGAATAAATTGAAAGGCGAACTTCATAACCTGAAAGCCCCGCAGCTTTTCGAGACCAGTAAGAAAGAGCAGGTTCAGTACGACAAGAAGATCAAGGATTTGAAGTCACGAATATCCCGTCTCCAGGACGAGGTGGATGCCATCCGCGACAACCGCTTGTTCATCGATGCCTTCGAGTGGCGCATCGAGTTCCCTGAGGTTCTTGATGAATATGGTCGCTTCACTGGCTTCGACTGCGTTGTCGGCAACCCTCCGTACATCCAGCTTCAAAAGATGGGTGAGGCAGCCGATGCCCTCGCCAAGATGGAATATGCCACCTATGAGCGCACCGGTGACATCTATTGCCTGTTTTACGAGCTTGGTTGGCAACTGCTTAGGCCGTCCGGCCTCCTATGCTTCATCACCTCGAACAAATGGATGCGCGCAGGTTACGGTGAGAACACCAGGTCTTTCCTTTCCGACAAGACCAATCCTCTCCTCTTGGTGGATTTCGCCGGAGTGAAAGTCTTCGACAGCGCCACCGTGGACACCAACATCCTCCTCTTCGAGAAGTCCCCGAACACCCACGACACCCTCTGCGCCGTCACCTCCTCCCAGCCCCGTGATGCCATCAATAATCTCGGCGTATTTGTTCAGCAACAAGGCACAACCTGCGGATTCTCCGGCCCCGCCGCCTGGGTAGTCCTGAGCCCCATCGAGCAGAGCATCAAGCGAAAGATCGAAAGCGTCGGGAAACCGCTGAGAGACTGGGACATCAGCATCAATTACGGCATCAAGACCGGTTACAACGACGCCTTCATAATCACAACTGAAAGGCGCGACGAGATCCTTTCAAACTGTAAGTCCGACGAGGAGCGCCAAAGAACGAATGATATAATAAGGCCAATTTTAAGAGGCCGCGACATCAAGCGCTACTCCTACGACTGGGCAGGATTGTGGCTGATTTGGATTCCGTGGCACTTCCCGCTCCATCTTGACTCCAGCATTCAAGGTTCGTCAGCCGAGGCCGAGCAAGCGTTTATGGACCAATATCCATCTGTTTATCAGCACCTTTTACTCTACAAGCCTCAACTATCCGCAAGGAACAAGGCCGAGACTGGCATCCGCTACGAATGGTATGCCCTGCAAAGGTGGGGCGCCAACTATTCGGACGACTTTTCTCAGCCGAAAATCGTGTGGATAGAACTGACTGACGAATCCAAATTCGCATTGTCAACGGACGGCCTCATTCCTTTGAACACAGTGTTCTTTATGGTTGGGAAGCACATCAAATATCTGTTGGCGGTTATCAATTCTTCTTTGATTCACTGGTATTTCCAGCATACCTTGGGATCCACTTCCGGTGTCGGAACTAACCGTTGGCTGAAATACACAGTGGAATGCATCCCGGTTCCGTTAATCCAAGACGATGCGGAATGGGAATCTTTAGTCGATGATATTCAGGAATATAAACGAGACTCAAAGGATAGTGCCTACCTTGAAAACATCATCGACAACAGAGTCTTCGACCTCTATGGCCTTTCTGAAGAGGAACGTGTCTACTTGAATAACTGTCCGAAGTAAATCTGTTTGTAATTACCGGTTTTCCACTTACGATCTGAACGCCTCTCCCCTTGGCGCGGTAATGATTGTCTTACACTAATGAAGCCGCGTAGGTGAAAATCAGTCATCACCAAGGAAATACTTCCCGATCATATTCTTCAGTTCGTCTTCCGTGATATTCGTAATACCCGTCTTCACTATTTCAGAATATTCAGATGTTTTGGAGCGAATGACGCGCTTCATCTGCCTGCCATCAATTTTCGCAAGCAGGTGAAGGTTGCCTCGGTAGGCCTGCTCAATCTTGGCATCTTCAATCCGGTGGCCATTCATTTCAAAAGATATATTCTGCCTTTTGGCCAGCTCCCAGTCCTCAAGGTGACTTGTCAGGCACCTTTCAACCAAGCCGATCCATTTCTCTTGAACTCCAGACTCTTCAGCGAATTGCCGGAATCGAGCGACAGCGTCCGCAACCTCTTTGATGATCGTCTCTGCCTTGCGTATTCCATTTTCCTGCGCAAGATTCCTGACATCTTCAATCGTGATGCCAGTGACTTTCCCTCTTGTCATAATGCAGTGAGCGGTTTCGGGTTGGTAGCCGCCGGTGTTGAAGATGTAAGACATATCGTATGCCGGCGACAGACTCCATCGGCCTTGCTCATTCATCAAGAAAGAGAAGTTCTTGTTATGGTCATCGGTGTTGTTCGCCAATATATTGAAGACCATCCGGCGGAAAACCTCCTCGGACGCTGACTCCGGAAGCCGCATCTTACGGCAAACCATCAGTAGTTTCTCGTAACTGTCCGCTTCAGGGTATAATGCGGCAAGTGTCTGAATATGCAGTTTTCGGCCTTGACACCGATCAAAGCGGCGGGTCACAAAATGTCGCCGCCCGTCAATTTCCATCAACCGGCAAGGCATCATCTGAATCCCCGCAGCCGTCGCCATTCTATAATATGCCATCTCAAGCTCCGCTGAAGATCGTTCCGGATCACCGAATTTCAGAATACAGTACTCAAAGCCTTCCTGCCCAGCGATCTGTCCGCTACGGATTTCTCCGGTCTTTGGATTGATCGCAAGGATCGCTTTGGGTTGCCTGCCTCCAGCCGAAGTACCTACAGCTATCAGAGTCCTCATCGTTATCGTTTCCTCCGGTCGAATCCTGACATTCTCCCGCTCCGTGAATATTCTCTGAGCCAACTCGGTAAGAGTCGTCAGGTTGATCTTCTCGCTTTGTTTGATCCCCGAGGTTTCGGGAATGAATTCCAACGCTCCCATACCGCGTCTGCCGATGAATGAGAGTACGTCAAGCGGGGTGATCTCTTGGTTGCGAAGGCCATTCTCCACTCGCCAACATTCAAATAGCTGATTTCCCCACGCATCCGGCAGAGAATCCGCGATGAACGGAGGAAGCTTTTTGAATATTCTTGTCTCCTTGTCGCCCATAATCGGACGTGCGCTCATCGGATTTTTTATCGATGCGACAAGAGGAAACGCGTCAAGGGTTCCGGCAAGAAACTCACGGCTATACTCGAAATACGAGCAACCACGCCGGCCATCCCACGACAGCCGACCAATCTCCTTGTCCCAGAGAATCACTTTTAATGTGCTTGTAATCATACTTTCTTATGGCGTATGCGCTGAACCTTTTTGCTGCCATCCTTTATCAGGTAAGCCGATTCCGGAAGCTCGGGCAAGACCTCATCAAGAGCGTTGATGCAACCTATCGCCTTCATCAGCATCAGAAAAGAAGCCAGGGATATGCCAGCCGCTCCTCCTGTCTCAAATTTATGAATAGTATTGATCGTGAGCCCAGATTGCTCGGCCACCTCCTTCTGAGTCATATTCGACCTCAGCCTATAATCCCGGAACCGCTCCCCAAGCATCTTGACCAATTCCGGGATTGAATATTCATAATAATCCAACATCTGCAAGTATAACTTATTCTATAAAATAAATTAATACCAAATATTCAATATAAATTATTCTATAGTATTATTTATATTTACAAAGATAGGATTATTTTCTTTGATTCCAAATATCATCAGGAAAGACTTACATATCCTCTAATGAAAGGCACCTTACGGTTCTTTTGTACCGCCTGATCCGTTTTTCCTTCTGAATAAAGAAGCGGACCTTCCCATCCATCGTTTCTTTGTCGAATTTTTCAGGATTGCGTTTGACTTCAATGAGCTCAGCGTTTTTGTCATCGGAACTAACTGCGACAATGTCAATCTCGCATTGCTGATGGTTGCCCTTGGAGTCTGTGTATCCTTTAGGATCCCACCAGCCACCGATCGCGCGATAGTTCATTTCTTCCATCATCTTGGCTTTGAAATATCGTTCGAGAGTGTCTCCGGTGTATGTGGTGTAGTCATCAGACATCACCTTTGCCAGCAAAGGATACTGTCCGATCTCTATCATCATCTGATTCTTCTCAATGTAACGGAACCAGAATCTCAAAAAAACATCACTGATTTCGTAACGCACTGTCTGCGACTTGCTTCCGGCCCACATCGGGCGTTTTTTACCTATGAGGTTATAGGTTTCCTCAAGCTTCGACAACTGCCCTCCGATACTTTTTGATCCAAGGTATGTGGCGATCTCCGCCTGGGTGTTGTAACCTTCTGAGATGGCTTCCAAGATAGAGAAATATGTCCCATACTTCCTGCCGAACTCTTGAATAAGCAGTTTGCGACCTTCCTCAATGAACGGAGAGTCCGGTTTGCAAATATACCGGATCATCCCATCCTTGGTCAACGCATCGGCATCAACAAAGAGCTCAATGTATTTCGGCACTCCACCAGTATATGCGTAAATCGCGAGAAGATCGTCATTTGTGTACCCTGGGGCATATTCATTCATCACTTCCTTGAGAACCGATGGAGCGAAAGGATGCAGTTTGACGGTATGGTCATCCCTTCCGTACAATGGCTCCTTCTTATCCTTAAACAGCTTAGTCATAAGTGAATATATGGAACCACTCACGATAAGATTGACATTAGTCTTCAGACGGAATTGATCCCAATAATTCTGAATGTCGGAGAATATGGAAGGATTGACCTCGCTGAAGTTTTGAAACTCATCAATGACAAGCGTGAATTTCCTATGCTCCCCGGCCTGCATCAGAATGGCGAAGATATCCTTGAATGAAGTGATCCCGTCCGGAACGAAAAGACCAAGTTTGGCGCGTATCTCGCCAGAGAACTCAGCGCAAAGCACAGCCTCGTTCTTCTTCCCGACGAAAAAATACAGGTATTCCTCCCCTGACATAGATTTGTCTATCAGAGTGGTCTTCCCGATTCTACGCCTTCCTGTGACAACCGTCAGCATTGAGTGGTTCTCGTAAGAACGATTCTTCATTTCACGCAGTTGCGCCAGTTGTTCTGTCCTGTCAAAGAATTTCATACTTCATATTTTTTTACTGCCGTAAATTTTACTACTGTTGCAAAATTACTAAATATCTTTAAATATCCAAATTATCAACAGATTAACCCTACTGGAATGATTACAGTAATTTTAGCAACTATTATAATTATGTATAACTATCTGTGGCGCCCAGAAAGCCATACTTATAATTAGCGAAGTCTGCAAAACTTAATAATGTGAAATAGGACGACTTTTCTCAGCCGAAAATCGTGTGGGGAGAAATCTCTGACAGAAGCAAATTTGCCTATGATGCGAATAGGCATTTTATACCGGAAGCGACAACGTTTTTGATGTCAGGGAAGAGCCTGCCTTACCTTCTGTGCGTTTTGAATTCGCCTCTCTCCGAATGGTTCTTCTCCAAATTGGGAACAACAACCGGTGTCGGTACGGTAAGGTGGAAGAAATATACAATTGAAGAACTGCTGATTCCCAAAGCCGAAGAATATGTAGTAGATCAAATTGAATGTTTAGTTGAGAATTATCTGAACAATGAATGTTCGCTTGATGAACTTTCTTTTCGCGCCAACCATTTGTTATACAAAATAGTAGGACTTTCCGAAGAGGAAATTTCTTATGTCGAGAACTACTACCCTCCGCTGTTATAAGGACAAGCGAATGGAAGTTCATTAAATACCTTCTTCAGCACAGAACAATTGTTCAGATGCGGAAATGGCATTACTTCTGACGTTTGTTCAAATAATCACGTTCCTCTTCGGAAAGTCCATATAGGTCAAAAACACGTTGATCAATCGCTTGGCTATCCAAAGAATCAACCAACCTTTCAATTTTCAACAAGAGAGGGTTATCGCCTTTAAGAACTGGTACAGGCAATCGTTCAACAAAAATAGGTTTGTACTCGAAATAACCTCCATTCCGTGTTACTCCCAACAACTGAATATAAAAATCAGCCAGTCTTGAGTTCAATATTGCCAACAAGTATTTGCTCGCCGGAACTATCATAGGAGACGGAGCATTCACATAATATTCCTTATCGACCAAAGCATAGCTTGCCGTCAGAGACAGATTTCCCCACACGATTTTCGGCTGAGAAAAGTCGTCCGAATAAGCGCAGTTACGAAGGTTGTATGGGGTGTCACCTTGGTCGGCTCTGGTCTTGATTTTATCCCAAAACTGATCCAGATGGGCTTTTATGGCGGGGTAGTCGTTGATGTCAATGCGTGGGATTTTGCCTTTTACGCCGTTGTGGGTGTTGATCAGCCACAATCCTGCCCAGTCGTAGGAGTAGCGCTTGATGTCGCGTCCCCTTAAAATTGGCCTTATTATATCATTCGTTCTTTGGCGCTCTTCCTCGGACTTACAGTTCGAAAGGATCTCATCGCGCCTTTCGGTTGTGATTATAAAGGCGTCATTGTAGCCGGTCTTTATGCCGTAATTGATGCTGATATCCCAGTCCCTCAGCGGTTTCCCGACACTTTCGATCTTTCGCTTGATGCTCTGCTCGATGGGGCTGAGGACTACCCAGGCGGCGGGGCCGGAGAATCCGCAGGTTGTGCCCTGTTGCTGAACATATACGCCCAGATTATTGATGGCATCACGGGGCTGGGCGGAGGTGGACACATACATATATTCGACAATATGGCAATAATTCAGGTGAGCGATTATATCAGCACCTGGAACTGCAACTTGATGGTTATCGGATAGATGCGGTTCCAAGTGTGCGTAGTATTTCGCACCTGGAAGGGCGTGGCGCCAATAGAGGGCTCTGCGGAGGGATATTTGACTTTCAGGTGTGCGATTATATTCACACCTTGAACTGTAACTTGGTCGTTATCAGGTGAATGTCGTTTTAGGTGCGATAGATGAGCCGACTGTGCTATCAGGGAATATTGGTTGCATACTTGCAGGGTGACAGAAATGGTCCAAAGTGTCGTCTTGTGATCTTCGAAGTGGGTGGTGCAGGGCGACGAAAAAGGCCAAAAGTGTCGCCGGAGGGCTCCAACGGGAGGTGTCGGCGACGAAAAAGGCCAAAAGTGTCGCCGGAGGGCTCCAACGGGAGGTGTCGGCGACGAAAAGGCCAAAAGTGTTGCCGAAGAGCTTCGAAATGAGTTTCCGAGCGACAAAAAAGGTCAAAAGTGTTGCCGTGGAGGGACAGTGGAGAGGCGCGGTGAGTGAATGACGAGCGAAATGTAAATATTTATGAATCATAGGTCTTGGATTTGTGGCGGACATTGGCTATCTTTGGAACGGGCATCGGAACGGCTTCGGTTTTCTTTCCCTGGGGCGTGGGATTCCGGTGCGGGTGAGGCGAAAGGAAAGAGGAGGTAGAGAACTATGAATTACGGCTACATTCGGGTCAGCAGCGACAAACAGACTGTTGAGAATCAAAGGTTTGAAATCAATAACTTCTGCGAGAGGGAGCATCTGTCCATCGATGGGTGGATCGAGGAGACCATCAGCGGAACCAAATCCTATAGTAAAAGGGAGTTGGGGACGCTGCTTCGGCGTGTTCGGAAGGATGATCTGATCATCTGCGCGGAGCTTTCGAGGCTGGGGCGTAACCTGTTTATGATTATGGAGATACTCAACATCTGTATGACCAAGGAGTGCAAGGTGTGGACGATCAAGGACAACTATCGGCTGGGAGAGGATATTCAGAGCAAGGTGCTGGCGTTCGCTTTCGGGTTGTCAGCGGAGATCGAGCGCAACCTTATCAGCCAGAGAACGAAGGAGGCGTTGGCGCGGAAGAGGGCCGAGGGTGTGGTGCTTGGCAGGCCTAAAGGGCGGAAGACGGCGTTGGAGAAACGCAAGCTGTACGGTAAGAGAACCTTGATCGCGGAGTTGATGGCGGTGGGAATGTCCCAGCGCAAGATCGCCAAGATCTGCAAGGTGGACAGGAACACCTTGTGGCGGTTCTTGAAGTCCTGTGAGGTGGAATGACAATTTGTCAGTCCGAATCTATTGGAACATATTTTGACTATCCTTGAACCGGCTTCACCAGAAGGTGGAGTCGACTGAATATATTCGTAAAATTTAAAAATGAAAGATATTATGGCAAACAAAGGACAGATTGGAGTGACGACTGAGAACATATTCCCGGTCATCAAGCAATTTCTTTATTCGGATCACGAGATATTCCTTAGGGAACTGGTGGCGAACGCGGTGGACGCTTCGCAGAAGATGAAGGCCATCGCATCGAACGGCGACTTCAAGGGCGAGCTTGGCGGGCTGAAGGTTCGTGTGGAGCTTGACGAGAGTGCCAAGACGCTGAAGATCATTGATAACGGTATCGGTATGACCGATGAGGAGATCGACAAGTACATCAACCAGATAGCGTTCTCCTCCGCCGGAGAGTTCCTTGAGAAGTACAAGGACCAGAACATCATCGGCCATTTCGGACTGGGATTCTATTCCGCGTTTATGGTCGCGAAGAAGGTGACGATCGAGTCACTTTCCTGGAAAGAAGGCGCTAAGGGCGTTATCTGGAGCTGCGAGGGCAACCCTGAGTTCGAGATGGGACCTTGCGAGAAGGCTGACAGAGGCACGGTCATCACCCTTTATCTTGACGATGAGGCTGCCAAGGATTATGGCACGAAGGGCAAGATCCAGCAGCTTTTGGACAAATATTGCAAGTTTATGCCGGTTCCGGTCGTCTTCGGCAAGGAGCAGGAATGGAAGGACGGCAAATATGTCGATACCGACAAGGACAATGTCATCAACAAGATCGAGCCTCTCTGGACCCGCAAGCCTTCCGAACTGAAGGAGGAGGACTATATGAAGTTCTACAGGGATCTCTACCCGATGAAGGAAGACCCTCTGTTCTACATCCATCTGAACGTGGACTATCCGTTCAACCTCACCGGAATCCTCTACTTCCCGAAGATCAAGGACAGGATGGCGATCGAGAAGAACAACATCCAGCTTTACTGCAACCAGATGTTCGTCACCGACCACGTGGACAACATCGTCCCTGACTTCCTGACGCTTCTGCATGGTGTCATCGACTCTCCGGACATTCCTCTGAATGTCTCCAGAAGCTATCTGCAGGCCGACGAGAATGTCAAGAAGATCTCGACCTACATCACCAAGAAGGTGGCTGACAGGCTGGAGGAGATATTCAAGAACGAGCGCGAAGCTTGGGAGAAGAAGTGGGACAACCTCAAGCTGTTCATTGAATATGGTATGCTCTCCGACGAGAAGTTCTGCGAGAGGGCTCTGAAGTTCGCTCTGTTCAAGAACACGGACGGCAAGTACTTCTCTCTGGAGGACTACCGCAAGGCCATCTCAGAGAATCAGACCGACAAGGACAAGAAGGTCGTTTACCTCTACGCCACCGACACCGACGAGCAGTACGCTTTCATCGAGGCCGCCAAGAACAAGGGCTACGATGTGCTTCTGATGGACTGCGAGCTGGACGCCCACTATGTCAACCTGCTGGAACAGAAGATCTCCGACACAAAGTTTGCCCGCGTGGACTCAGACACGATCGACAACCTCATCCCGAAGAGCGAGAAGGTAAAGCCTGAAATGGCCCAGGCCGACAAGGATGACCTCAGCGCGATGTTCAAGGCTGTTCTGCCGAAGGGCAACGACTACTTCGTGGAGGCCGACAACCTCGGCGAGAACGCCGCGCCGGTGATCATCACCCGCAACGAGTTTATGAGGCGTTACCGCGAGATGAGTGCGATAGGCGGCGGAATGAACTTCTACGGGAATATGCCGGAGTCGTTCAACATCACCGTCAACCTTGAGAACCCGGTTATGGCCGGAATCGTCACCGAGGCAAAGTCCAAGATCACTCCGATGCAGGAACTCCCTGCCGAGCCTGGCAAGGATGCTTCCGAGGACGAGAAGAAGCGCATAAACGACGAGCGTCAGGCCATCAAGGATGCCCATCAGGCCGTGGTCGATGAATATGCCGCCGGCAACGACATCCTCAAGCAGGTGATCGACCTCGCCCTCCTCTCCAACGGTCTGCTCAAAGGCAAAGCACTTTCCGACTTCATCGCCCGCAGCGAGAAAGTCATCGCCGATGCCTGCCGCAAATAAGCACTGCTGAATATAAAAGTGCCGGACACTGAACTTATCGAAGTGCCCGGCACTTTTATATATTCCGGATCCCTCACTGGATCATATTCCCCACATATTGCTTCCATCGTGAGGTGAATCGACTTCGACGGGATCATATTCCCCGCATAGCGCTTCCGTCGGAAATCAAAACCCCTTCCTACCCGCTTGATTTTTAGCCGAAAATGGTTATTTTTGCAAACTGTATATGAAGTTGCCGCGCAAGGCCGCTTCAGACGAACGTTTAACCTTAATTTTGAAGAATATGGTCAAAGTGAATTTGGGAGGATGCTCCTCTTTTGTGAATGATGCTGACTACAAGGAATATGTCGGCAAGGCCCTGCAGGCTTTTGACGTCCTTGAAAGCGAGACGGGAGCCGGCAACGACTTTTTGGGTTGGAAGCATCTTCCGTCACAGACACCTGACTCGCTTATCAATGAGTGCGAGGCCATCCGTGACGATTGGAAGGCCAAAGGTGTTAATCTTGTCGTGGTGATCGGTATCGGAGGATCGTACCTTGGAGCCCGCTGCGCCATCGAGGCTCTTTCCCACAATTTCGCCAAGCAGCTGGGTGGAGCGAAAGACGCTCCTGAGGTAGTGTTCGCCGGAAACAACCTTTCCGAGGAATATCTCGCTGAACTTATGGACCTCGTGGCCGAGAGGAATGTCGCCACGGTAGTGATCTCCAAATCCGGAACCACCACTGAGCCGGCAGTCGCTTTCAGAATCGTGAAAGAGCACATCGAGAAGAATTATAAGGATGCTTCCGAGAGGATCGTAGCCATCACCGATGCCCATAAGGGAGCCCTCAAGACCCTTTCCACACAGGAGGGTTACAAGACGTTCGTCGTTCCGGACAATGTCGGAGGCCGTTTCTCTGTGCTCACTCCTGTAGGACTCCTGCCTATCGTTCTCGCCGGATTCGATGTCCGTGAGATGCTTGCCGGAGCCGTTGAGATGGAGAAGGCCCTTGCGGTCAAAGGCGAGGAGAATCCGGCCGTACAGTACGCCGCGATGAGGAACCTCCTCTACTCCAAGCTCGGCAAGAAGATTGAGGTTCTCGTAGCCTACAACCCTAAGTTCCAGTACCTTGGAGAATGGTGGAAGCAGCTCTACGGAGAGTCCGAGGGCAAGGATCTCAAGGGAATCTTCCCTGCATCCGTCAATTTCACCACAGACCTTCACTCCATGGGCCAGTTCATCCAGGACGGTGACAGGGTGATGTTCGAGACCGTTGTCAACATCGAGAAGAGCAACCGCGAGGTTGTCATCGGCAGCGACGAGCAGAACCTCGACCAGCTCAACTATCTCGCCGGACAGCACGTGGAGCATTGCAACGCTATGGCCCAGCTCGGAACAAAGCTCGCCCACATCGACGGCGGCGTGCCTCAGCTGGAAGTCTCCATCGAGAAGATCAACGCCTTCAACCTCGGCGGCCTGTTCTATTTCTTTGAATATGCCTGCGGAGTCAGCGCCTACGTTCTCGGTGTGAATCCGTTCAACCAGCCAGGCGTGGAGGCATATAAAAAGAATATGTTCGCCCTTCTTGGCAAGCCAGGCTACGAGGAGCAGGGCAAGGCTCTTCAGGCAAGACTCTAAATGTAAATCGGGAGGCTTATGACCTGCGAGCAGAAATTCAGGGACATCTATGGACGGGAGCCGGAAGGGCTCTCGTTCTGTCCTTACCGAGTCTGTCCGATCGGGGCGCACTCTGACCACCAACTTGGAAAAGTGACCGGCTTTGCCATAGATAAAGGCATCCACATCGCTTTCGCTCCGAAAAGGAACGGTGTCATTGAGTTGTCATCACTTCAGTTCCACAAGCGTGCCCAATGGCACGTCAACGCCGTTCCGGAGGAAAGGCAGAACGATTGGGCCGATTACCTCCGTGGAGCCACTGCCCAGCTGGGCGCGTTGCTTCCGTTGCGGGTGGGCCTGAGCGGAGTGATAGAGGGATCCCTTCCGATAGGAGGACTATCATCTTCCGCCGCAGTCATAATCGCTTTCCTGAAAGCCTTGTGCACGGTCAATGGCCTTCACCTGACCGACAAGGAACTGATTCTGACGGCCAAAGCCGCTGAGAATGAATATGTCGGAGTCTCCTGCGGCAAGCTTGACCAAAGCTGCGAGGTCTATTCCAAGAAGGATCATCTTCTCTACCTTGACACCAAGGATGACAGCTATGAGCTGATTCCGACATCCCCGGCGATGAAGCCTTACGACATTGCGATTTTCTTCAGCGGAGTGGAACGCACTCTCGCCGGAAGCAAATTCAATATGCGGGTGGACGAGTGCCGCAGCGCCGCGTACGCTCTAAAGGCTTACGCTGGAATGGACTATGGCAAGTTCGGGGAAAACAATCTTCGGGATGTCCCGGTCGAGGTGTTCAGAAAATATGAAAGCCGCCTCCCGGACAACTGGCGCAAGCGCGCGGAGCATTGGTACACTGAATATGACCGTGTCCAGCGCGGCGCGGAGGCCTGGAGGAGGGGAGACATCGAGGAATATGGCCGTTTGAGTTTTGAGAGCGGCAGGTCCTCGATCGAGAACTGGGAGACCGGCTCTCCAGAGCTCAAGAAGATCTATGACATTATGACCCGCACGGACGGCATTTACGGAGGTCGTTTCAGCGGGGCCGGATTCAAAGGGTGCTGTATGGCGATAATAGATCCGACTATGCGTGAGAGCATATTCAAAAAGGTTGAGACAGAGTATCTTGCCGAGTTCCCTGATTTGAAGGGACATTATTCGGCCTACATCTGTCATAGCGCGGACGGGGTGAAGATATGAAGTGTTTGATTCTTGCGGCCGGCTATGCGACACGGCTTTATCCCTTGACTGAGAATTTCCCGAAACCGCTCCTTGACGTGAAAGGGAAAACAATACTGGACTGGCTTGTGGACGACATCCGCACGTCCGGACTTGTCGATGAATATGCCGTTGTGACGAACCATAAGTTCGCCGGGCATTTCCGTGAATGGGCCGCTGGCCGTCCTAGTGACAAAATCTCGGTGGTGGATGACGGAACCTCGACCAATGAGACCCGTCTTGGTGCTGTCAAGGACATTCAGTTCGCCATCGACGCTTTGTCCTTCGATGATGACATACTGGTCATAGCCGGAGACAACGTCCTTGATTTCAGTCTTGTAGGTTTTATTGAATATGCCCGTTCCAAAGGCACGTCCTGCATAATGCGTTACTACGAGCCGTCAGTGGAACGGCTGCACAAGTGCGGAGTCGTCGAGGTTGATTCGGATGACAAGGTTCTGAATATGGCAGAGAAGCCGTCAGACCCTCGTTCGCATTGGTGCTGCCCTCCGTTTTACTTTTACACCCGCAGGGATGCCCGTCTGATCCCTTCCGGAATCGCCGCCGGCTGTGGCACTGACGCGCCTGGCAGCTACATCGCCTGGCTTTCAGCCCAATCACCTGTGCACGCTATGGAGATGCCGGGACGGCGTTATGACATCGGCAATCTTGAAAGTTATAAGGCCGTCTGTGAGTCGTACGACGGAATCGTGAAGTAGGTTAGCGTTTGCCTTTGAAAAAATCCAGCATAAGGGCTGAGCACTCTTCTGCAAGCACACCTGCCTGGACCTCGGTCTTAGGATGAAGGAGGGACGGAGTGAACATCGAGTAACCTCTCTTAGGATCAAGCGCCCCGTAAACAATCCTGCCTATCTGTGCCCAGTTGAGCGCCCCGGAGCACATCGGACAAGGCTCCACGGTGACATACAGTGTGCAGTCATTGAGATATTTCCCGCCCATAGCTTCCGTCGCCGCCGTGATGGCTATCATCTCGGCGTGTGCGGTCGGGTCGTGAAGCCTTTCGGTCATATTATGCCCTTTGCCTATGATCCTGCCTCTGCACACCACGACCGCCCCGATCGGAATCTCATCCTCGTCGAAAGCAATCCGAGCCTCTTTCAAGGCTTCGGTCATATATTTCTCGTCAATGTCCATTTGAATATATCGCAAGCTTGTTACCGGAAAACAAAAAAGGCAGGCCTTACCGACCTGCCCTAAACGGTATCTGACGGATTACCATCTGTCCTCAGATGATACAGTCAGCTTTTTGCGTCCGTGACGGCGACGGGAAGCGAGTACGCGGCGACCGTTGGCGGTTGCCATTCTTTCACGGAATCCGTGCTTGTTCACGCGCTTGCGTCTGGATGGTTGAAATGTCCTTTTCATATCTTCTTATTTTTTATATTTTCCAAAACGGACTGCAAATTTAAGTCTTTTGCCGCAAAAAGCAAAATATTTTCTTCCTTGAATATGTTAATATTCACTAAAAATATCCTTTTTTGCGATGTCCTTAATGATATTCCTCAAAAACACTTCGTTTCTATGGGGCTGCGATGCGGCATTTCGCAAGTTTTTCTCCTTTGTCCGCGGGCAATATGCCAGCCTTTATCAGATTCTCGACCTTCCATTCGCCTCGTGGCGAGTTATCTCTGAATATCACAATTCCTCTTGCGGCCCTTTTCCCGATGTAAGGGTGTCTGGCGAGCCCGCTTTCCGGCAGCGACCACAATGGATATGCCCCTGTGGACGTTGTGTCCACCTTGATGAGGTCTTTTAGGTTGTCGAACTTTTCCTGGTCAAAGTGCCAGATGTCCATCAACTGCTCCGGGTAGGAATATCCTCCCAGTTCCTGACGGTAAGACACCATCTTGCCTGCGAAGAACTTGCCGATCCCCGGAAGTGTCATAAAAGTCACCGAGTCGGCCGTGTTGAGGTCGATCTTCGGGATGCTGATGAACTTTTCCAACCTTCTGTAAACGGAATCCTCCACCACGTATGACTTTGCGAAATCGCTCTTGCGGCGGAACCTGCCGCCTTTTTTGCGGTAGTTGTCAATAGACTGTGCCTGTTTTTGAGTGAAGCCCAGCCGCATCAGGTCGTCAATGCTTACCGTGTTCGGATCGAAGCGGAAACTCTCGTACTTTCTCGGAGTGTAGTGTCGTCTGATTTGCTCGACTTGAGCGGAATGTTCGGAATTTTTTCGGTATGTGCCGGTCTTATACTTCGCTTCGGCAGACTCTGCGACAAGTTCGTTGTTCCCTTGGCTGTCCGCCGATTTGTACGCCAAAGTGCCGTTTCCTGTACCAAATGCCTTTCCGGATGCGTTTGGTACACCAGAAGGCTTTTTCCTGTACCGATCGGTCGCTGAGCCTGCCGAAGCGTCCGGCATATCGGTAACCGCTTCGCGCGAGTCCCCGGAAGTGTAAACGAACACGGTGTCCGGCTCGTCATAATTCGCGATGATCCTTGCGACAGATGCCTTGTGGATGAACAGCGCCGCCTGATAGCCGACAATGAGAAACAGCAGGGCCACCGCCCCGACGACGAATGAAGCGGACGGCCTTTTGCCATCCTTGTTGGAGTTGAAGTCTTTCATAATATTCGGAAAAAATTCTGGTTCAGGTCATAAGGAAATATTCTTGGATTAAAAAGGATTGTTTGAGAACCGGGCGGACATATTCATTAATTACTCTTCCGCCTCGGATTTCCGCTTTTTCTTCTCGGACGGAGCGCCGGCGACGACGATGACGATCTCTCCTTTAGGTTCGTGCTCCTTGTACCACGCAGACACTTCCGCGAGCGTTCCGCGCCTGTGTTCCTCGTGAATCTTGGAGATTTCCCTTGCCACGGAGCATTCGCGGTCCGCTCCGAAATATTCAATGAACTGGTCGAGGGTTTTAACCAATCTGTAAGGTGATTCGTAGAAAATCATCGTTCTGGGCTCCTCCGCAAGGGTTTTCAGTAAGGTCTGGCGGCCTTTCTTCACTGGTAGGAAACCCTCGAAGCAGAAGCGGTCGCAAGGCAGGCCGGAGGAGACTATCGCCGGGATGCAGGCCGTGGCTCCGGGAAGAGTCTGCACTTCGATTCCTTCGGCGGCGCAGGTTCTCGCAAGCAGGAAGCCCGGGTCGGATATTCCCGGAGTGCCAGCGTCGCTGATCAGGGCGACATTCAATCCTCCGAGGATCCGTTCCTTGATCATCTCGGCGGTCTGGTGCTCGTTGAACTTGTGATGCGACTGGAGTTTGCCGTGGATGTCGTAGCGGTGAAGCAGGACGCTGCTGGTCCTTGTGTCCTCCGCAAGGATCAGATCAGCGTCTTTCAGCACCTGGACAGCCCTGAAAGTCATATCGTCCAGATTTCCGACAGGGGTCGGCACTATGTAAAGGATTCCTGGCATAGTCTGTTTTTTGACCTAAATGGATAGAGTGTCCTGGTTTGAGGTTATTGTGGGGCCCGTCAATTGACGGCTCCCCTTGCGTGAGATTCTAACGAAGTTTTCTGCGCACGGCCATCATCAGCCTATAGACAGGCTCCGAGTTCAGATCCCATTCCGGAAAGTTCGTCTGGATGTACGCAACGGCCTCGTCAAGGGTTGTCATCGCGTTGAATGCGCTGATCGTGTTTTGGAACAGCAGAGGATCCTCTTTGAACAGCACATTGATCAGCAGAACTCTGTCGTTCAGCGAGATGGCACTGATGACGTTCTTGACCTGAAGCCCAGGGCGGTCTGTCCTCCAGGCCTGGTTGTCGGCCATCACGTCCATAACCGCGGTCTCGGCTTTGGTGCTGTCCACGATAGCCTTTCTTGGCTTATGAGGCAGCTCTGCCTCATCGGTTTGGAACAGCGGCTCATCCTCTGTCTCCATAGGAAGGTCATCTCCGAATGGGAGGTCGTCCATAGGCTGACTTTCTGACGGAACCGCGGCCTCGATGGGTTCGGTGGCCGGATCTGTGGCAGTTTCGACAGACTGGGTGATTGGACTTTCCGGTCTTTCGGATATCGCTTCGACAGGCTCAGCGACCGGATTTTCGATTTCAGTGGCTGGCTTAGAGGCCGGAGTTGTAACTTCAACGGGTTCAGAGGCCGGAGTTTCGCTTTCCGTGGTCGCTTCTACAGGCTCAGTGACCGGGGAATCGGGCTCAGAGGTCGGAAATGTCGGCTCTGCGACCTGGGCTCTCGGCTCCGGGATAGGAATATTCTCGGTCGCCGAGCCTGTGGTTCGGCTAGGCTCACCAACCACTGAAGCAACGGTGTACTCCGCCGCCGGATCTTCAACGATAGGCGGAATGTCGATGTCCTGGATGTCGATTTCTATCGGCGCATCGTCTATTGGCGTGGAGGAGACTTCAGTCGGAACAGCCACTTCGACAGGCTCAGCGACCGGAACTTCCGCCGGTTCTGCGGTCTCCCCTGCAAGGTCAGTGATCTCGCCAAGCGCACGAACCTCATTTTCAAGAGCATCAAGCTCCGCCTTCATATTGCCAATTCTTTCCAGCAGCCCGGAAAGCCTTTTTTCGTCGATGTTTCCCATAAAAATATTATCTTTGCCTGACAAACCAAAGGGCGGAGACAATGCCGTGCCGCAAGGTTTGCGAGTGTTATTGATTATTTCAACAAATCTAACGAAATGTTTTCAGAAAACATAAAAAAATCCGGATGTATTGAAGTCATTTGTGGATCAATGTTCTCCGGCAAGACAGAGGAACTGATCCGCAGGATCCGCAGAGCCAGGTTCGCCAACCTCAGGATCGAGATCTTCAAGCCGACAATCGACACGAGATATTCAGAGGATGACGTTGTCTCGCACGACTTCCACAAGATCCCTTGCCATTCCGTGAAGGATCCGAAAGAGATGCTGAACGTTGGTCCGGATGTGCAGGTCGTCGGGATTGACGAGGCCCAGTTCTATGATATGTCGCTTGTGGAAGTGGCCCAGGAACTTGCCAACAGGGGAATCCGTGTGATCATCGCCGGCCTTGACACCGATTTCCTCGGAAAACCTTTCGGTCCTATGCCTTACCTGATGGCGGTCGCGGAGGAAGTCCGGAAAGTCCACGCCATCTGCGTCAGGTGCGGTAACCTTGCAAACCACTCACACAGGCTGACACACAACACGGAGCTCGTGGTCCTTGGTGAAAAGGATGCCTACGAGCCCCTGTGCCGTGAATGTTACAACAAGGCGATCGCCGGGGAACGTGAGGCTTAGTCCTTCACGTTCTTCAACGCCTCGCGTACCTTCGCCTCGATCTCGTCGCAGAGTTCCTGGTTGTCTTTGAGAAGCTGCTTGGTGGCCTCGCGTCCCTGGGCCAGTTTCTGGTCGCCGTAGCTGAACCAGGATCCGCTCTTGCCCACGATGCCATATTCAACGCCAAGGTCAAGGATCTCGCCGGCGTGTGAGATGCCCTCGCCGAACACGATGTCGAACTCGGCCTTCTTGAAAGGCGGAGCCATCTTGTTCTTCACCACCTTGACGCGGGTGCGGTTGCCGAGAGCTTCGTCGCCGTCCTTGAGCTGCGTGGTCTTGCGCACGTCGATGCGGACTGAGGCATAGAACTTCAAAGCGTTTCCACCGGTCGTGGTCTCCGGGTTGCCGAACATCACGCCGATCTTCTCCCTCAGCTGGTTGATGAATATGCAGCAGGTGTTCGTCTTGGAGATATTGGCTGTCAGCTTCCTCAGCGCCTGGCTCATAAGCCTTGCCTGGAGGCCGACCTTGTTGTCGCCCATCTCGCCCTCGATCTCCGCTTTCGGAGTCAGCGCGGCGACAGAGTCAACCACCACAATGTCAATGGCTCCCGAACGGATCAGGTTGTCGGCGATCTCAAGCGCCTGCTCGCCGTTGTCCGGCTGTGAGATGAGCAAAGTCTCCAGGTTGACCCCGAGAGCCTTCGCGTAGGTTCTGTCGAAAGCGTGCTCCGCGTCGATCATCGCCGCGATGCCGCCCTGCTTCTGCGCCTCCGCGATCGCGTGGATCGCCAGAGTGGTCTTACCGCTGGACTCCGGACCGTAGATCTCCACTATCCTTCCGCGCGGATAACCTCCGATCCCAAGCGCGTGGTCGAGCGCCACGGATCCGCTCGGAATGACCTGCACGTCCCATTGTGGCTGTTCCCCCAGCTTCATAATCGTACCTTTCCCGTAGTCTTTCTCAATCTTGTCGATTGTGGCCTGCAACGCCTTGAGTTTTGCGGCGCTGTTGTCAGTGGCCTTTCCCTCTACCTCTTTTGCCATAATGTTAAATAAATAGTTTGTTAATTTGGGCGAAAAGATGTCGCCTTTGTGACAAAGATATAAAATTACGGCCAATCCGGCGTTATTTTTCACTAAATTTGTAGTAAAATGATAAACTCGAAAGATATGCGGGAGCAACTGTTGGGAAAGACCCCTGACGAATTGAAGGAAATAGCTTTGAAAGTGGGTCTGCCTGCCTTTACCGGCAAGCAGATCGCTCAGTGGATGTACGGGCGCAAGGTCCGTAGCATAGACGAGATGACCAACATCTCAAAGGTTGGACGCGAGAGACTCAAGGAGGAATATTCCCTCGGTGTGACCTTGCCTTCGGCTTGCCAGGTCTCGTCGGACGGCACGAAGAAATACCTTTTCCCGGTGGGGGAGGGCAACGCCGTCGAGGCGGTGATGATCCCCGATGAGGACAGGAAAACCCTCTGCGTCTCCTCGCAGGCAGGTTGCCGGATGGGCTGCCGCTTCTGTATGACCGGACGCCAGGGATTCCACGGCAACCTCACCGCGGAGGACATCCTTTCCCAGTTCATCGCCATCGACGAGGCCGCGGAGCTGACGAACGCCGTGTTTATGGGGATGGGCGAGCCGCTGGACAACTTCGGCAATGTGATGAGGGCGATCGAGGTGCTGACCGCAGACTGGGGATTCGGCTGGAGCCCGAAGCGCGTCACCCTTTCGACCATTGGAGTCCTCCCGAACCTGAGGAAATACCTTGAATCCACCCGCTGCCACCTCGCCGTCAGCCTCCACAACCCGTTCCCGGACGAAAGGGCGGAGATGATGCCGGTGCAAAAGGCGTGGCCGGTGCAGGAGGTGATCGAAATGATCCGTGAATATGACTTCACAGGCCAGCGCAGAGTGAGCTTTGAATATACAATGTTCGCCGGTCTGAACGATGACAAACGTCACGCCGACGCTCTTATCCGGCTGCTTCGCGGACTGGAGTGCAGGGTCAACCTGATCCGCTTCCACAAGATCCCGGACGCTCCGTTCGAGACGACTCCGCAGATCATTATGGAACGCTTCAGGGATAGGCTTTCCAACCACGGAATCACCTGTACGATAAGGGCTTCCAGAGGAGAGGACATACTTGCCGCCTGCGGAATGCTTGCCGGCGAGCATAGGAACAAATGAATATGATAAAATCTGTGAATGACTATGGAAACGAGAATCAGAAGGATAATGGCATCGTTGGCCGTGATGGCCGCATCGGTGTTCTCGGCCGCTGCCCAGGTCCCGCATTCTGTGCTGGACAGCAGGCGTGAGGCTAAGGATCTCAGAGTCGAGAAAATCAAACGTAAACTGGACTCGATCAGGACGGTGCGTCATCGTCCGACCGTGGCTTTGGTGCTCAGCGGTGGCGGGGCGAAAGGCGCGGCCCACGTCGGTGTGATCAAATACCTTGAGTCTATCGGGATGCCTGTCGATGTCGTGATGGGAACCAGTATGGGTGGCCTTGTCGGAGGCATCTACGCCTTGGGCTACGAGGCTGAGCAGCTGGATTCAATTATCCGGGGGATAGATTGGGATATGGCTCTGAGCGACAAGGTCCCAAGGGATTATCTGTCATATTCAGCGATCAAATATAAGGAGAAATATGTGCTGTCCTTCCCGTTCCTGTACGACAAGAAGGACTATATGCGGAAAATTGAGTCTGACCAGCAATATACCCGCAGGGTGGATGACATCCATTTCGGCGCGGGTGAGGCGGACGCCACGAATATGGTGAAGGACAACCTACTGGGCAGCCTTCCTTCCGGAATGGTCTATGGCCAGAATGTCAACAACATATTCAGCTCGCTTTCCGTCGGCTATCAGGATGTGACTGATTTCTATGACCTTCCGATCCCGTTCCTTTGTGTGGCCACGGATCTTGTTTCCGGAACAGCCAAGATCTGGACCGAGGGCAAACTCAACACGGCTCTCCGCTCAACGATGTCAATTCCGGGACTTTTCGCCCCGGTCAGGGTGGACGGAATGGTGCTGGTGGACGGCGGGATGAGGAACAACTATCCGACGGACCTCGCGAAGAAGGTCGGGGCGGACATAGTGATCGGGGTGAACCTGTCGGAAGGCTACAAAAACTATAATGAGATCAACAATCTGGCGGACATCATCAACACAGGTATCGATATGCTGGGCCGCACGTCGTTCGAGTCCAACATCGACATCCCGGATGTCAACATCAAGCCAGACCTGCACGAGTTCAATATGCTCAGTTTTGACGACAGGAGCATCGACACGATCATCAACAGGGGCTATCAGGCCGCCCTTGCCGTGGCCGCCAAACTGGATTCGATAAAGGCCGTCGTGGGTTCTGACAGGACTGTCTTCCACAATGACCCGGCTGATGACATCCGGCTTCGGAAGGTGCTTGTCTCCGGTGTGGAGATCGCCGGCGTTGACGACAAGGAAAGCCTGTACCTGATGAACAAGATCAAGGTCGGAGCCGGATCCAGGATGGGCAACGAGGAGATAGAGGACGCTGTTGCCACGATATTCGGGACCAACGCGTTCGACTATGTGAATTACGAGCTTATTGGAGACGAGGAACCTTACCGGCTGAGGTTCAACTGCAAGCGGGGTCCGATCTGCCAGCTTGGCCTCGGCGGCCGCTTCGACACGGAGGAGATCGTGTCCGTGCTGGTCAACCTCGGCGTTGGAGTGCACAAGATCCAGGGCTCGTCTCTGGACTTTACGGGGAAGGTCGGAACCAACCCGAACGCCAGCCTGACATATTCGTACATATCTCCCAAAGGTATGTCGTTCAATGTGATGGCCGGAGTGAGGTACACTGACAGGAACACGTTCAGCATCGGCGACAACAGGTTCAGGATCAACTTTCTTGATGTGCGTCAGGAGATATTCCTGTCCAACATCAAATGGTCAACATTCTTCCTCAAGACAGGCTTCAGGAACGACTACTACAACGTCAATTCCGTGATGGCGGAGCAGGCTTTCGGAGACTATGATGTCAACCAGCTCTCCAATGATTATGTCACTTTCTTCTTCAACGCCCGCAAGGATTCTTTCGACAACGCCTACATTCCGACAAAAGGAAAGTCCTTCGGTCTCTCTTACGACTGGGTGTTCGGCGGAGGGCCACAGAAATTCAATAATTTCCACGCTATCACATTGGATGCCAAGCAGGTTGTGGGCGGCGACCGGTTCGCCTTCATTCCTTCGGTAAATGTCCGTTATCTGATCGGAGACGAGGTCCCTGTGCCTTTCACAAACACTATAGGTGGAAGTATGGCCGGCAGGTATCTGGACCAGCAGATTCCGTTCATCGGAATCAACAACGCCGCCGCTATGCAGAAGATACTCGGCGTGGTAAGGGCGGACTGGCGCGTCAAGCTGCTCAAGAACAACTACTTGACAGCGATCGCCAACTATGCCCTGTCCTGCGATGAGATCTCCGCCTTCAAGAATTGGAACGAGGATGTGGCCGGATATCTTGGCTGCGGCCTTCAGTACACCTACAACTCGATCGTGGGACCGTTAAGCCTTAACGTGCACTGGTCAAGCTACACGCACAATGTGGGGCTGTACCTGAGCCTTGGATTTGATTTTTAGGAATATGGAGGATTTCGCGAAAGTGCTGGACAGGCTTCAGGCCCAATGTGTGAAAAGGGAATATTGCCGCTCGGACATATTCAGAAAAGCTTTGACCGCCTTTGAAGGGGACAAGGACGCCGCGGAGAGATTGGTCGCGTCGCTTGTCGAGGATCGTTTTGTCGATGATTCGAGATATGCCGCCGCATTCGCGAGGGAGAAGGCCCGCCTGTCGGGGTGGGGACCTGTGAAGATCTCTTTCGCGCTCACTGCCAAAGGAATATCCAAGGCCGTGATCTCCGAGGCGTTGAAGGAGGTTGATCCCGAAGAGGCCGACGGCAGGATGGTCTCGGTGCTTGAGGCAAAGTACCGTGCGCTGAAGGGAGATCCGCAGGAGAAGTTCAAACTGATCAAATTCGGGTTGACAAGAGGCTATGAATATGAAAAGATAGCCCCTGTGGTGGATGAGATTTTGAAGAAGAATAGTTAAATTTGCGGCTTGGAAAGGTGAGGCGTGTGCCTTCGCTGATCCAGTGTATGTTGGTAGTAAGTCGAACTTAATTCAATTGATATGAAAGCGATTGTAAAAACCGATTTCAACTTGCCGGGACAGGTTGGAAAGTACGTCGGTAAGGTACGTGATGTCTACGACATTGACGGAAAGTATCTCGTGATGGTTGTTACTGACAGGATTTCAGCGTTTGATGTCGTTCTGCCTGAGGGCGTTCCGTACAAGGGACAGGTGCTGAACCGCATCGCGGCCAAGTTCCTGGACGCCACGGCTGACATTCTTCCTAACTGGAAGGTAGCCGTGCCGGATCCGGCTGTCACCGTTGGCTACAAATGTGAGCCGTTCAAGGTCGAGATGGTCATCAGGGGCTACCTCGCCGGACACGCCTGGAGAGAGTACAAGGCCGGAAAGAGGACCATCTGCGGAGTTCCGATGCCGGACGGGATGGTCGAGAACCAGAAGTTCCCGGAGCCGCTTGTGACCCCGACATCAAAGGCCGCCGAGGGACACGACGAGGACATCTCCAAGGAAGAGATCATCGCCCAGGGGCTTGTCGGACGTGAGGATTACGAGAAGCTTGAGGCTTACACAAGGGCCATCTACAAGCGTGGATGCGAGATCGCGGCTCAGCACGGACTGATTCTGGTGGACACCAAGTACGAGTTCGGCAAGAAGGACGGTCAGATCTATCTGATGGACGAGGTGCACACTCCTGACTCCTCGCGTTATTTCTACGCCGAGGGCTACGAGGAAAGGCTCGCCAAGGGTGAGCATCAGAAGCAGCTTTCCAAGGAGTTTGTCCGTGAGTGGCTGATGGCCAACGGTTTCCAGGGACAGGAAGGACAGAAGGTTCCTGAGATGACTCCGGAGGTTGTGGCCGGGATCTCAGACCGTTACATCGAGCTTTACGAGCACATCACCGGAGACCGCTTCGAGAGGACTGAATATTCCGCCGAGGCCATCGAGGCCAACGTCAAGGCTTGCCTTGAGGGGCTGAAATAACCATTGGACGGCCTGAAACGGATATACGCCCGCAACTGCGAGGTGCGAAGGATTGACAGGACGGTCGCCGAATCGTTCCTTCAATCCTTTCACCGTTTGGGCTACACCCGATGCCGCCACCTCTATGGCCTGTACGTCATCCGAGGCGAGGATATTCCTTCAGGCACACTGGTCGCCGTCGCCGGCTTCTCCGCTCCGAGAATATGGCGGAAGGGCGATCGTGACATACGCTCCTGCGAATGGATCCGCTACGCCTCTCTTGAAGGAATCGGTGTGGATGGTGGAATGGGCAAGCTTCTGAAGGCGTTCATCGATGATGTGGAGCCGGACGATGTGATGAGTTATGCCGACGCATCTTGGTCAGACGGGGATGTCTATCGTAAGCTGGGATTCTCGCAGGAAGAAGACAAGGTCTTCCCGAATGGAGGCCGAAGTCTGAAGTTTAGACTGAAACTGACTGAATATGAGTAAAAAACGAACGTTGCCAGGACGATTGGCAAGGCTGCTTCTGATCAGGCTGCCATTAGTTTTTTTCGTGCTGACTTTCCTGTGGGCCCTTATTCTGAGATGGTGTCCGGTTTATGTGACCCCTCTGATGATCCAAAGGACGATAGAGTACAGCGGAGACAAGAACTATCATATTCATAAGACCTGGGTGCCGTACAAGAGGATTTCTCCCGAGATGGCCCGCGCCGTGATCGCCAGCGAGGACAACCTTTTTGACAAGCACAACGGCTTCGATTGGAAGGCGATCAAGCAGGCTCAAAAGGAATATGAAAGCGGCAGACGCCGCAGGGGTGGAAGCACTATCTCCCAGCAGACTGCGAAGAATGTGTTCCTGCTTCCGCACAGGTCGATGGTACGCAAAGGCTTCGAGGCTTATTTCACGGTTCTGATCGAGTTCCTTTGGAGCAAGGAAAGAATTATGGAGGTTTACCTGAATGTCGCCGAGATGGGCAAGGGAATATTCGGGGTCGAGGCCGCCGCGGAGCACCATTTCGGAACATCCGCCGCGAAGCTGACACGCCGCCAATCCTGCCTGATCGCCGCCTGCCTTCCTAATCCGCAGAAACGTAACGCCGGCAAACCGTCCTCCTACATCAGCAGGCGCGCCTCCGACATCGCGTCCTTGGAATCCAAGATCGGCTACCCTGACTGGGTCTATCACAAATGATGGCAGTCTGTGCGTTGGGGCATTATTCTGGCCAAAACTTCACGAAATCTCGTTAATTCTTTGTATCTTCGTAATTTTGAGGGCATTTGGCATGACCGTGTGGTTGTGCCGGCCTTTGTTGAATGATTTACAAACAATTATAGTTTTTATGAAGATACTAGTGACAGGCGCAGCCGGATTCATCGGCTCAAGGCTGATGGCCAGGCTTGCGGAAAGAGGTGACGAAGTTGTCGGACTTGACAACATCAATGACTATTATGATGTACGTCTTAAGTACGGAAGGCTTAAGGAGAACGGCTTCGACGGGCCTTTCGAGGGCGGTTCCATGGCCGTGAGCGCAAAGTCCCCGAACTGCCGTTTCGTGAAAATGTCAATCTGCGACAAGGCCGCATTGGACTCACTCTTTGAGAATGAAAAATTCGACAGGGTCGTGAATCTGGCCGCCCAGGCAGGGGTGAGATATTCAATCACAAACCCTTACGTCTATCTTGAGAGCAACCTGCACGGATTCCTGAATATTCTTGAGGCATGCCGCAACTTCGGTGTGGGGCATCTGGTCTATGCCTCATCAAGCTCGATCTACGGGCTCAACGAGAAGGTGCCGTTCTCGGAGGATGACAAGGCTGACTGCCCTGTGAGCCTCTATGGGGCCACCAAGAAGGCTAACGAGCTGATGGCCCATTCATATTCAAAACTTTACGGATTCGCTTCAACCGGGCTTCGCTTTTTCACCGTCTATGGCCCGTGGGGGCGGCCGGATATGTCGCCTATGCTTTTCGCCTCGGCCATCGCCAAGGGAGAGCCGATCAAGGTCTTCAACGGAGGAGATATGATCAGGGATTTCACCTATGTGGATGACATCGTGGAAGGCACGATACGGGTTATAGACCACACTCCGAAGGCTGATGAATGCCAGCACGGTGTTCCGGCCAAGGTTTACAACATAGGCTGCTCGCACCCCGTCAAACTGATGGATTTCATCAGTGAGATCGAGCGGGCCTACGGCAAACCGGCGCGGAAAATATTCCTACCGATGCAGGCCGGAGATGTCTATCAGACCAACGCCGACACCACCAAGCTTGAGACAGAACTCGGCTACAAGCCAAGCACAAGCCTTCACGAAGGAATATCCAGGTTTATGGAATGGTACAAGAGCGATCTTAATCCGTTGAAATAAAACCCGGTCTGGGACTAATGGCAGCCATAATGAGAAAGATAGCGGTAATATTCGAGGAAAACATTTTCGACCGTAAGGGAGCGTTCAACGCCAAGTGCGCCAGAGTCAGGCATTTGGCTGAGCTGACCGGGTGGAAAATCGATGTTTACTGCATCCAGCTTTACCAGGATGCCTTTGTCAGTTCCGTCCTTGGGCACCGTTGTCTTGACATTCCGGGAGAAGGAAAAGTCCAGGAAAAGACGCTCCGGAAACGGAATTCCGTGACACTGAACGGAATACGGATGAACCTTATCTGGAAGAATTATTCCATAATGGATCATCTTCTCTTCTACAAACTGCATCTAAGGCCGCTCGGCTATCCTCGTTTCCTGAAAAAGAATGTGGATTTGCTGAAGGAATATGATGTAGTGGCGGCTCATTCATTTGTCGGAGGTTACATCGCCTTGGAGGCAAAGCGTAAGTTCGGGATTCCGTTCTATGTCACGTGGCACGGCTCTGACATCCACACGACTCCATTCAGGCATCCTCAGATCAAGGAGATGACGGCTGAGCTTATCCGGGAGGCCGGGATGAACTGTTTTGTCAGCCGTGATCTGATGGTGAGATCAGACGCGATAGGTCCGGGTTCCAAGACGGTTCTCTACAACGGACGTGACGAAATGTTCTTCCGCTATGAAGACTCCAAACGACTGGAACTAAGACGGAAATATGGAGTTGAGGGGAAAAGGACCGTTACTTACGCCGGGAATATGCTTCCTGTGAAAAATGTCGGAAGCCTTCCTGAAATATTCCATAAGGTCAGGGAGAAGTTTGATGGTGAGGTTGAGTTCTGGGTCGTGGGAGATGGCGGATTGCGGCCGCAGGTAGAGGCAGAGATGAAATCAGACAACTCGCTGATTTTCCGTTTCTGGGGGAATATGCCACCGGAGATGATGCCTGGGATATTCAATTGCACTGATGTGCTGGTGCTGCCGAGCAGGAACGAGGGGCTTCCATTGGTGATTGTCGAGGCCGCAGGGTGTGGGGCGAAGGTGGTCGCGTCACGTGTGGGAGGAGTGCCTGAGGTCTTGGACCAGGCCTTCACAGTGGAGCTTGGAGAAGGCTTTGCTGACAGAATGGCCGAGAGAATAGCCAGCTGCCTTGCCGGAAAGCCTCAATCCATTGATCTGTCCCGGTTTGACTGGCGGCGCACTGCCCGGGAGGAGAAGTCGCTCATAGATAAAATTCTTGCCGATGACTGACGTTTCTGTAATATGCCCGGTCTATAACGCCGAAAGGTTTCTTCGACGGAGCGTGGACAGCGTTCTGGCGCAGACCCTGCCGGATTTCGAGCTTATCCTTATCGATGACGGAAGCACTGACGGCAGCGGAAGGATTTGTGATGAATATGCTTCCCGAGACTCCAGGGTGAAGGTCCTCCACAAGCCCAATGGGGGAGTCTCCTCGGCCAGACAGGCCGGTATGGATCTGGCTTCAGGAGAGTATTTCATCCACATAGATTCTGACGACTGGGCTGACAGTGAATGGCTTGAGCGGATGTACAAGGTCGCTAAGGCCGAGGATGCTGATGTGGTCTGCTGTGATTTCTATCAAGTTTTCAAGGACCGGAAAGAGCTTTCCCGCCAATGTCATCCTGAATATTCACAGAAGATGATAGCCGAGGCTGTCGCGGGAGGCAGGATGGCCCACTCGCTTTGTAACAAGCTTATCCGCCGTTCCGTGTTCGACGCTTATGGTCTGTGTTTTCCTGTGGAGATGACTGTCGCCGAGGATGCCTTCGTCTGTCATTCCTTGTTCATCCGAGGTGTCAAGTGTGCGTTTTGCGAAGGCGTGTATTACTATTACGACCGCTTCAGCAGTACGTCATCACTTACCCGTTCGAAATACCGTAAGAGTCTGGAATCAATTTGTTTATGTGTTGATATGCTGGGAAGAACTCCTGGAGATGAACGGATTCGGGACCTTTCTATGGAGACAATGAAGGAAATCGCCAAACTCAAGGCGTTCCGTTGTCTCACCGCCAAGGAGTTTGTCGCCCTCTACGGGGAGATAAACAGCGGTTACATAGCCCGTAATATTCATAGATTGAACAGGATAGATGGTTATGTGGCGCTTGGGCTGCTGATCCGCACCAACAGGATTGCGTTGTGGCTATACAATCTCCTTAAGTCTATTTTCGGGAAGGACGAATAGTCGCCGCTTAACGGTTACGCCGAGTTGGTAGCTGAACTTGCCGATGTGACTTTTCGTTCCCGGCTATCCTATTCCAAAGCGTCCGAAAACTCTTTGAAAATATTTTCCGCCACCGATCCCGTCCCAGGAGTCCTCAACGCCTTCTCATAGAAGGACTTCCGGTCACCCAGCATCGTGTCGTTCCCGCCGATGACCACTGAGTCGATGAACGTCTCGATGTCTTCGATGCCGCTTCCGAAGTAGTGCCGTTTCAAGCATTCCTTCCCGAAATCATTCACGCTTCCGGCGATCTTCTCCTTGTTGTGCGTGATGAACATCAGCGGTTTGCCGGTGTAGAGATATTCAGTCATAAAGGAGCAGCAGTCGTGGATCAGGGCATCGGAAGTCATAAAGAGATCGTAGTACTCCCCGTCGGTGAACGAGGTGTTCGGCATTGCGGCCCATCTGGCGTAATATTCCTCAGTCCGCCTGCGGCCCCATACCTCCGGACGGCACAGCTTCTCCTTCAGCAGCGGGTGCGGCTTGAATGCGAACTGGATTTTTGATGAATATTTTTGCGCAAGTTCCAGCATTCCGTCCGCGATCTCCAGAAATGTGGAATAGTCCAGGACATCTGATTTAAGCACGGAATGGTGCGGAGCCCAGATGACTCTCTTGAATCTGGCGTCTGGATCCTTCCAATCGTGGGTCGAGGAGGCTTCCGCAAGATAATCCGCGAACGGGAATCCGCAGACGGCGATGTTGTCCCTTCTTGTGTAGAGACGTGCCTTCTCACGGCTTCTGGAATATTCCGTAGGGTAGAACAGCCGCCAGCAGATGTTCTTGTACAGTTGGTTGTACAGCTTCGGGATGTCGTTCAGCGGAATGCCGTATGGAATGTAGGCGAACAGGCTGTGTCTCATAAACTTATCCACGCTGAACTCCTCGCCGCCGACTCCGTATGGCTGGACGTAGAAGAGAATGTCCGGAGCGAAGCCGACGAGGTCGAAATATTCATTCTTGGTGAAATCGTAGCCTTCTATGAACGGAAAGCCTTTGGCTTCGAAATGCCATCGCAATTCCTCCTGCGTCTTCCTTAGGGTGTCCGGGTCGTCTTTCCTTTGTGGGAAAGTGACAATGTACGGGTCGAACCTGCCGCTGTCCAGAAACATCCGGAACAGCTTGTCATTCTTCCACATCCCGAGATTGATGACGAAGAACACGACCTTGATCCTCTCTTTTTTGAAGACCGTAGCCTCGATGGAATCGATCCGCCGGTCATAGATGATGGTCTTCAGATGTTTCCGCAGGTCGCCTATGGCCTCGTTCCATAGTGAATGAATATTCCCGCTCATTTTTTGAAAAGTTGTTTTAGGATGGTCAGAAGCTCCTTCAGGGCGGACAGCCTCATTGCCCAGGACAGCATTAGGTAGATCGTTCCGCTTGCCGTGACCGCTATGAGTATGAGCGGCAATGGGCTGAGATTCAGGCTGCAGACCAGAAGCGAGACCGCAAGCACCATCAGTGACAGCAGCAGGTAGGGGAGTGTCTGGAGGAACTGCTCCTTGAACCCGTAGCCAAGCAGGCGTTTTGTGTAGTAGGTGTTGCAGAAGAACGCGATGAAGTCGTAGATGGCCGCGCCGACGCAGATTCCGATGATTCCAAGGAAGCAGGATGCGAACAGGATCGTGAAGGCGATGGTCTTCTTTACGATTTCCAGTCTCAGCACGAGATCGGACCGCCCCTTGACGTAGAGCAGGTTCAGATTGATCTTCGTCAGGCAGTCGTACATCCATCCGAAGCAAAGGATCTGGAGGAACGGCACGCATTCCAACCATTTATCTGTGACAAGGAACCTGATCAATGGTTCCGCTATGCCCGCAAGAAGCATCATAAGCGGGAATATCGCGAAAGCGGAGACCGACAGGAACCTCTTGTAGGCGTCCAGAAGCACCGCATCGTCATCCTGCACCTTGGAGAGCACCGGGAACGAGACGTTGTACAAGACTCCGGAGAGGGAGGTGCCGGCCATCGTGGCGAACTTGTTGGCGGTGGTGTACTGCCCGAGGTCCGCCGGGGAGAACCTCTTTCCGATGATGAGGCTCCGGATGTTGGTATAGACGCTTGAGATCAGCGACACGACCACCAGCTTGGAGCCGAAAGAGAAAAGTTCCTTGAATATAGTGCCGGAGAAGACCAGGGACGGGAACCATCTGACACTCATCACAGTCATTATGAGCTTGAACAAGGCGAGGCTGACCGACTGCGCCACCAGAGCCCAGACCCCGAATCCTGAATATGCCATCACGATTCCGGTGATTCCTGAAAGTATGGCGCTCAGGACGTTTATCTTGGACTGTGTCTTGAAGTCTATGCGTTTGGTCAGCTGGACCGTGTTGGTGGCGGAGAGAGCGCCGATGATGAGGCTCAGCGAACTGACCCTTGCAATGTCCTTAAGGATAGGTTGCCCGTAGAAAGAGGCTATGAACGGTGCGGCAACGAACAGAATCCCGTAGCAGATGATGCTGATCCCGACATTGATGTAGAAGACTGTCGAATATGTTGTGTCGTCGCACTTCTTCCTCTGGATTAGAGCCGATGAGAAACCTCCGTCGATGAAGACCTGGCTGATGGCGAGGAAAATCGCCAGCATCCCTATCATTCCGTAGTCGTCAGGGGAAAGCAGCCTGGCCAGCACAATGCTGACAAGAAACTGGATTCCCTGCACTGAGAACTGCCCCGCGAAACTCCACAGGACACCGGAAACGGTCTTCTTCTTCAGGTCTGAACTCATCCGCTACACCCAGAATTTGTCGGTAGGCTTGTTTGTGCCAAAAGACACCACATCGCCTTCGCGCTTTACTATGTCCAGAATCTTGGAAGCGAACAGGGCATCGTGCAGGGCTATGCCGACATTGTAGCTCAGGATGCGCTCAGTGTCATCGCTCCTTCCTTCCTTCTCTTTGGACAAGACATCCTGCAGCTCGGCGAAACGCCTGAACTTGTCAAAGTACTTGAATCCCCTCACGTGCGCCGTGTCGTCAGCGAACACCTTGTCGAACACCGTGTCGCAATTCTGGAATCCTCTTGTGTGCACCGGAATGACCAGGCAACCAGGCCTGAAACAGTCCATATCCTCACAGATGAGCCCCTCAGCTTGGGTGACGCAGCTATAGACCACATCACTTCTTCTGATGACTTCCCCGGCCGAATCCATCACCGAGAACCGTACATTCCCGTAACCGGCGAATCTCTTGATGAAGTCCTCCGAATAGCCTTTGTACTCCTCCAGGAGCACATTGTGCATTATCTCCCTCTCGGATTCGAGGAGGCAGGCGAGCGTCGCCCTGGCCGTGTTGCCCAGCCCGATGAACGAATATGTGACCTCGCCGGACTTCTTCAGTGTCTGCGCGGCCAGCGTGGCCACGGCTCCGGTTCTCATCGCCGTGATCCAGTCGCAGTCCATAAGTGCCAGCAATTCTCCGGAAGAAGCTTCATAGACAAGAATGTCGCTGCCAAGGGCCGGAGTCGCCCCGCTTATCCGGTGCACTAACTTGAGGCAGAACCTGTCATATTCTTTGGGAAGAAGGCAGGGCATCGAGGTGTAAAAGTCCAGACCTTCGGGATGGATGCTGCACTTTGGGGGAAGTTGCGAACCCTTCTTGATGGAAAAGCTTTCCTTGATCCATTCAACACAGGCCGCCGGAGATATTTTCAGACTCTTGATCTTGTCGAAATCAACGATCAGCATATTCTTTGTTTTAATTGTGTGCTATTCCAAGTTTGTCCAAAGCCTCGGTGAACACGGCGAAGAAGTCTTTTATGTCATTCTCGTCAATGGCCCCAAGTGAGCAGAGGCGGAATGTGTCGCTTGTGGAGATCTTGCCTGGGTAGATCGTGAAGCCCCTTTCGTAGCAGTAGTCGTGCACCTTGCCGAAATCCCAGCGCGGATCTTCGGGATAGAGCACCGAGACGACGAGCCCGGACTGGATCTCAGGCCTTATCGCCTCTTTCAGACCGAGTTTGTCCAGTCCCTCGTGTATGGCTTTGTTGACACGGAGGTGACGCTCGTATTTAGGAGTCTCACCCTCTTCGTAATATTCCTTTAACCCTTGCAGCGCGGCATAAACGGTCTGCACCGGAGGGGTGAACCGCATCTCCCCGTTCTTCTCGAAGCCGGCATATTGCAGGTACAGATTGCAGTAGAACGAGCGCACCGGGTAGTCCTTAGACTTGACAACCTCAGCCGTCTTTCCGATGACGAACGAGAGTCCTGTCATCGCCATTATGCCTTTCTGCGCCGAGGCCATACAGAAGTCGATGTTGTCCCTCTCGACATCGATAGGGATCATCCCGAGCGATGATGTCGTGTCGGCGATGAGTATAGCCCCGTGCCTGTGGGCCGCCGCTCCGATCTCCCGGATCGGGTTCAGCACCCCGGTTCCGGTCTCGTGGTGGCAGCAATATACCACCGCGATGTCCGGGTCGGCCTCCAGAGCCTCCTCAATGGCCTTGATGTCGGGAATGTCATAGACCGAGGATTTCAGGTCGATGTGCGGCAGGCCGTAGCATCTGCATACCTCGGCCGCCCTTGAGCTGTAGGCTCCGTTGTCCACGATGAGCATCTTCCTGCCTTCCGGCAGCAGCGAGTTGACGCACACATCGATGCAGATCGTGCCCGATCCGCAGAACAGCACGCTTGTGTACTCATTCGGGTCAGCGTGCACGACCCCGAGGATGTCCTTGCGGAACTGCGCCATCCTGTCTGCGAACTCCTTTTCCCTCGGACAGATGTCCGGAACGATCTGCGCCATCTTGACGGTGTCCGTGGTCGTCGCGGGACCTGGGTTCAGAAGGACATTGCGCTTTATGTTCAATTTGTCTATACCCATTTTACCTTTGTCATTTATTCGTAAATAATCAGCGTCATTTGTTCAGAAACGACATCAACGCGTCACGGTTCTGGACCGGAGTCGTAGTCGGGCGGCCGAGGTCCTTCCTGTTGCCCCTGTGGACCCTGACTTCAAGAAGCACCGGTCCGCTATAGTCATTGAGTCTTTTCAGGGCTGCATTCAGCTCCTCTGCGTCTGTGGCGAGGAAAGCCTCCTTGTAGCCCACAGCCTTGGCTATCTCCGTAAGACTCACTTTCAATCCCACCGTCGGCTGCCCTCCCACGGAGTCGTGCGCCCCGTTGTTGAAGACGACGTGGACGTAATTGGACGGGGCCTTGTCGGCGACAATGGCCATCGAACCCAGATGCATCAGTGCGGCCCCGTCTCCATCGAAACACCAGACCTTACGGTCCGCTCTCTCAAGGGCGATTCCGAGGGCGATCTGGCTGGCGTGGCCCATAGACCCCACTGTGAGGAAATCCCGCTCGTGCCCTTGACCTTTGGCCGCCCTGTACTCGAACAGTTCCCGTGAGATCATTCCGGTCGTGGAGACAATGACATCCTTGGGACCAAGCGACGAGGCGACCGTCCGGATGGCCTCCTCCCTTGAGAGGGGATATTCATTGACCTCGTTCCTTTGCAGTGAGTATGGTTCGAAGGTGTTTTTCCTGACGATGAGGGCGAACGCCTCGCCTGTCTCGGTCAAATATCTTACCGCCTCGTCCAGCTGCCTGCGGAAGTCCTCCTCGTCCTGGCTCAGGATCTCGTTCCTTATGCCCATAGCGTCCAGCAGCGGGATGGTGACCTTGCCTTGCTTCACGTGCTGAGGCTCATCGTGGACTCCAGGCTCGCCACGCCAGCCGATGACCAGCAGGACGGGAATGTTATAGACTTCCCTGTCCGTCAGCGACGCCAGCGGATTGATGGCGTTGCCTTCGCCGGAGTTCTGCATATAGACGCACGGAATATGCCCGGTCGCGAGGTAGTGCCCGGCGGCGAGCCCTATGGCGCCTCCCTCGTTGGCCGCGATGATGTTGTGCCTGTCGTCAAGAGTGTCCGAGATGAAGGCGCACACGTTCTTCAGCAGCGAGTCCGGCACTCCGGCGAAAAAATCTATCCCTTTCGCGGCGAGGGATTCTATGAATATCTTGGGAGAGAGCATATTCCTTACTGTTTCTTTGTCCCCGGTATGAGGTTGAGGATATCCTTTATCGGCATACACAGCTCGTTGGCCTCCAGCGAGCGCCCGTGCTCCAGGATGGACTTCGCGCAGTTCACCATCGCCGGGTAGGCGCTGCGCAGCAGGTGGTTGGCGTAGATGACAACGTTGATTCCCCATCCGGCCAGCTCGGTCTCGGTGAATTGGTTGTAGGTTGTCGGCACCACCACGATCGGCGTGTTTCTGTCGGTCTCTCTGAATCTGTGGCAGAACTCTTTGATGTCCAATCCGTCCTTGTTCTTGGAGTGGATCATAATTCCGTCGGCTCCGGCCTTGACGTAGGCTCTGCAACGCTCAAGAGCGTCCTCTATAGTCTTTCCGGCGATAAGGGACTCGCATCGGGCTATGATCATAAAGTCCTCGGTGATCTGAGCGTCCTTCCCGGCCTTGATCTTCGCGCTGAAACCTTCTATGGTGTCCTGCGTCTGCACAGCGTCCGTCCCGAACAGGGAGTTCTGCTTGAGGCCGACCTTGTCCTCGATGATGACCGCCGAGATTCCGAGCCTCTCCAATGTCCTGACTGTGAACACGAAATGTTCGATCTTTCCACCGGTGTCCCCGTCGAATATGACCGGTTTTGTCGTCACCTCAAGCGTGTCGTTGAGGTCGTGCAGCCTTGTGGTGAGATCGACGGCCTCGATGTCCGGCTTGCCCTTGGATGTTGAATCGGTCAAGGAGGAAGACCACATCCCGTCGAACTGTCTTGTCTCGCCGTCCACCTCTACGGAAGTCTTCTCGATGATCAGCCCGGTCAGTCCGCAGTGTGATTCCAGAATACGCACAATCGGCTTGGCATCGATCAGCCTGCGCAGCCTTTTCATCCTGATCTCCGGAGTCGTGCCGAAACCTTCGATCTCCTCGGCGAGTCTGGAGGAGTTGATTCCTTGCGTGTATGGGATCTCGATGACCTCTCCGCCTATCTCCCGCATCACATTGAAGACATCCTCACGGATTTTTCTGGCTGGACCTTCCTTCCAGTCGTCCCCGTGGATGATATAGTCCGGACGGTATTTCCGGAGGTTCTTCACGTAGCTCCACTCGTCCTGCGGCACGACATCAGTCACACCTTTGATGCTGCGCACGACCGCCTCCCGTTGCTCGTAGGTCAGCACCGGCAGCCTCTTGTGCGTGGCGATCGCCTTGTCAGTGAACAGTCCGATGATCACGTCACCGTGCCTTGCCCCCTCCGAGATGATGTTCGTCAGCCCCGGGTGCATCACATCGGCTATCATTCCGAGATATACTTTCTTTGCCATCCCTTTATATTCAATGTTGTTAGTTTCAATTAGTTGCGGCCAATCTTCCGATAGTGGGAAAACGGTCGCCGCGCGGCGGCGCGCTCCAAACTTTCAAAGATAATCAAAAACCGCCGAATATTTTTCTTCCGCGGCCGGAAACTGTTTATGAATATGCCATCTCATCCTCCGGTGTCAGCCTTCCGTTTCATTTCCTTTGATTGTTCGCCCTGAAAGTGTCATTTGGTTGAATAAATTGACATCAGCGGACTATTTTCGTGATATTTTGGAGAAATGGTTTAAAATTTGATATCTTTGTCACGGTTTGGAAATCCGGAATGACTTTCAAAGTTTGGGACTCGTCCCGGATCTCTATGACGTTGAACAATTTAATATTCTTTTTTATTATGAAGAAAGTATTTTCATTCATCCTTGCGGCATCTATGATGCTCGCCGGAACGGTCGCTATGGCGCAGCCTTCAATCGGAATCGGATTCGCCAACTCCACTGACAATTGGAAGTCAGGGAACACGACAACTACAAACAATCTGAGCGGTTTCTATGTGGGCGCTTCCTACAACATCAACCTTGTAGGAGCTTTGAATGTCGCTCCAGGAGTATACTACTCTTTGCTTACTAAGAGTGATGCTGATAGTTACGCTGGTGTGGCTGACCTCAAGGTTGACGTGACAGAGCACTATCTCTCGGTTCCTGTTATGTTCAACGTCGGCCTTAACCTTTCTGACGGCATCGTCGGCAGAGTCTATGCCGGTCCAACCTTGGCTTATGGTCTTGCATCTAATTTAAAATATACAACTTCCGCCACTATACCAGTAATAGGGACCGTCAGCAAAGGTGATAAAGTGAATAATTATGATGATTCGGACTACCGTCGTTTCGATGTGATGCTCGGCGGCGGCGTAGCCATTGACTTCTTCGATATGGTCCGCTTCAACGTAGGCTATGACTACGGCCTTGTGAACCGCTATTCCGGAGACGGTGACATCACCCGCCATAGAGGCCAGCTCAATGTCGGCGTCGCCTACCTCTTCTAAGTCTTGAATATCCAATGAATATGAACGGTCAGGGTTTTCCCCTGGCCGTTTTCTGTTAAAGGTTCGGCGAAATCAGAAAGCCCATCCGACTCCGAATTCGAGGAAACCACCTACATTCGATCTAAAAAAACTACAGGAGATCAGATTTCCGCCGATGTAGGTTGTGAAGTGTCTGAAACGCAAAACCGCTCCCAGATCGAGTGACCAACCTTCGTGTCTGTAATACAATACTTCGGTAAAAATTTACCGTACTAAAAAGTTAAACAATGGAAGCCGGGTGACCGGTTCCGCTATATAAAAGTTCATGAAATACTGTCAATAACTGTCGCTTGGCAAGCTGATGAAAGGTCCGGAAGGACT